>Ga0184637_10000114_pt1 | contig 52996 bp, 38 predicted proteins | sample PLM3_127_b2_FD_133143 | JGI IMG/M metagenome (GOLD analysis project Ga0184637, IMG submission 133143) | Groundwater sediment microbial communities from an aquifer in East River, Colorado, USA - PLM3_127_b2 | ecosystem: Environmental > Terrestrial > Soil > Riparian zone | place: USA: East River...
CCTTCCGAATCGCGTCGAAGCCAGCATCGATGCGCTCGCCTCCGCAGAAGAGCTGGACGGCTACCTCGACCGTGTGCTCACGGCGGGCTCGCTCGAGAAGCTTGGGCTCGAGGGCTGACTCACGCGGCCGAGCCGGCAGCGGTCCCCTCCCTCAGCGAATGGAACAAGCGATGAAGGGCGATAAAATTCCGGAGACGGATTCCATCGAGGAGCTCTCGAGGTTCTGGGATTCGCGCGATTTAACGGACTTCGAAGACCAACTGGAGGAGGTCACCGAGCCGGTGTTTCAAGGAGAGCCGGGTTTGAGGCTCAGCATTCGTTTGAACCCCAAGGAGTTGGAGAGCCTGAGGCGTCTGGCGAGCGAGCGAGGCCTCGAAGAAGTGGTGCTGATCCGGGAATGGGTTCTCGAAAGGCTCCACCAGTCCTGATCGCGGCAGAGAGCTTTCGGGCGCGGCGCCCAAGAGCCGAATCCTTCGCGCGAGCGCAACCGGCCCTGGCTCGGTACCCAGGGCGACGAGAACGCGATAAACGCCTCCTCGTTGACGAAGCCAAGGCCCTGGTGACCTCCGCCAATTTCACCGACCGCGGCCAGACCCGCAACATCGAGATGGGCGTCCTGGTCGACGACCCCGGCCTCGCGAACCGCCTCGTCCACCAGTGGCGCGGCCTCATCGAGTCCGGGCTCGTGACAAAGGCATGAAAGCAAGCCTATTATTGCTCTAGGTTGACTCCTGGAGTCGACACACTGGAGCCAAACGTAAATGAAGCTCGACTGGCAGGAACGTATCGCGGTCGATCCGGATGTGTGTCATGGAAAACCCACGATTCGGGGAACTCGGATCATGGTCTCAATCATCCTGGACTACTTGAAGGCCGGTGAGACTCACGAGGAAATACTCCGCCAGTACCCGACGATCAAAGAGACCGACATTAGCGCGGCCATTGGGTACGCAGCCTGGCTGGCGCACGAGGAGGAGCAGCATCCCATTCACACAGAGACGACTGGATGAGGATCAAGCTGGACGAGAATCTGCCCGAAGGACTGGCGGACTTGCTACGTTCTGCGAAATACGATGTGGCAACGGCACTCGAGGAGAACCTGTCGGGAGCAAAGGATCCGGTCGTGACGGCGGGCCGTCAAGCAGGAAGGGCGGCTCTTCATGACGTACGACATGGATTTCGCCGATATCCGAAAGTACCCGCCCGGAAGCCACGGCGGCATCGTCGTTTTTCGACTGCAGGATCAGAGGTGGTGGGTTCTGGAAAAAGCCGGCGCGCCGGTTGATTGAGTCCGGGCTCTTAGAACGCCTTCACGGTCGGCTCGCGATCGTCGACGAGGCTAGAATTCGAACGAGATCGGAAAAGAAGCCAGAAAGCTAGTTCAACTACGACCCCCGCACGGTCGAATCGGGACTGATGGCAACGGCATGAAGGCCTGGGTGGGAGTCACCGACAGCGACTGGTATCGGTTCCTGCGCGAGCGCCCCCACCTCGACGAGGTGAACTTCTGGCAGCCGAGCGGCGGTCGGCAATTCCGCAGCCTTGCCCCCGGCGAGCTCTTCCTATTCAAACTCCACCACCCCGAGAACTACATCGTGGGCGGCGGCCTCTTCACCCACTTTTCGATCGCTCCCTCCCGACTCGCCTGGGACGCGTTCGGCGAGAAGAACGGCGCCCCGACCTACGAAGTGATGCGCCAACGCATCCAGAAGTACAAACGCGTTCCGCCGTCTCCCCACGAGGAGTACGAAATTGGATGCATCCTCCTGACCCAGCCTGTCTTCTTCGAGCGCTCGGACTGGATCTCCGCCCCCGCTGACTTCGCGAAGAACATCGTCCAGGGAAAGAGCTATGACCTGACGACGGGCATTGGTAGGGAACTATGGGCAAGCGTCCAGGAAAGACTGCGCGCTGCCGCAGTACCCGCCTACGCTGACGCGGGCTCCGTCTACGGAGACCCGATACTCGTGAAGCAGCGGCTAGGCCAGGGCACCTTCCGCCTCCTCATCACCGACATCTACCAGAAACGCTGCTCCGTCACCGGCGAGAAGGTCCTCCCCGTCCTCCAGGCCGCCCACATCCGACCGGTGAGCGAAGGTGGCACCCACCGCGTCGATAACGGCCTCCTCCTGCGCTCCGACGTCCACACGCTGTTCGATCGGGGCTACGTGACGGTGGCGCCTGACCTCCGCGTGATGGTCAGCTCTCGGCTGAAGAAAGACTTCGACAACGGCGAGCACTACTATCAGTACGAGGGCCGAGAGATTTGGGCGCCATCGACCGCGACCGACCGGCCAAGCAATCTGTTCCTGGAGTGGCATCGAGACGAGATTTTCTTGGGTTAGGCAGAACGGATCCTCAAGAATCCGAAGAGGTGCGAGTCGATGACATGGGTTGCCGGAGCTGACGGATGCAAAGTCGGCTGGGTTGTCGTGCTGCGCGAGCTGAAGTCCCGCAAGATGGAGGTTCGGCTGGCCTCCCGCATCCAGGATATCCTCCGATGGAAGCCATCGCCGGAGATCCTGGGGATCGACGTCCCGATTGGTCTTCTCGACCGCGCGGTTCCCGGCGGTCGGGAATGCGACAAAAAAGCCAGGAAACTTCTGGGACAAACTCGCGGGAGCAGCGTCTTCTCGCCTCCTGCTGGCGGCACCCTGAGGGCGCGAACGCCCACAGAAGCCGACCGACTGAATCGCGCAACGGGTCCCGATGCACCTGGTATGCCGCGGCAGGCGAGTGCCATCATTCCCAAGATCCTGGAAGTGGACCAGTTCATCTCCAGAGCGCGTCAGAAGCGCGTCGTCGAGTTCCACCCGGAATTGTGCTTCTATGAAATGAATCGGCGTCGTCCGGTCGTGCAGCCGAAGAAGAAGCGTCCAGGACGAGCGCGGCGTGTCCAACTTCTCAAGAGCGTTTGGGGGCAAGAGGTGTCCCGCGTACTCGAGATGAGCCGCCCATCTGGCGTTGCGCTCGACGACCTTATCGACGCGATGGCTGCTCGCTGGACCGCCGAGCGGGTCATGAAGAACGAGGAGATTCGTCTACCCAGTGAGCCACGGCGGGATTCGCGAGGGCTTCGGATGGAGATCGTTCGGTAGAAAGACTAGAGCGTTCGAAGACGTGGAGAGAAACGAACCCTCAACCGCGAAGCGCTTCGCGGAATGCCTTTACGGCCTGGAGCGCTGTGGGCCGATCGAGAAATGAAGCGAGAAGCGGCACGTCGAGGTCTGGAAACAGGGCGCTCTTTTCTGCAAGCTCATAGCGCTGCTGGCGCAAAACGTGGACCTCGATCTGCGAGTCCTGCCAGATCCATACCTCTCGCACGCCGAGGCGGCGGTAGATCTCGAGCTTGTCGATTCCGCCGCTCGTCCATACGACTTCGATAGCCAGGTCGGGCGTATCCTTGCTTTGGTCGCCGACGAGGTAGCATTCGTCTGGCTCCAGTCCACTCTGCTTCGGCGCATTCTTGAGTGTCCAGGCACCGTAGGGGGAGAGGTCGATCCCTCGCTCGAGCGCGTAGGCCTCGATGAGGCCGCCGATGTAGGACTGAGGGAAGCGGTGGAGCGGACTGCCACTCCGTCGGAGTTCAAGAAATATCTGCTCCTTGACGTGATCGAGACGTACTTGCCGGTGCCCGAGGACGAGCGGGAACGATGGGAAGAACTGCTCTCGAGGGAGGAGAATCGCGCCGTGCGGGATTTCGAGCGGACATGGGCCGAGAGGCTGATGCTGACGGGCTTCTTCGAAGGAAAGCGACAGACCCTCAAACGACAGCTCAGCACCAAGTTTGGGTATCTTCCGCCTTGGGTTGAAGGCCGCATCGATGCGGTCGCCTCCGAGGACGAGCTCGACGCCTATCTCGAAGGCGTGCTCACGGCGAGCTCTCTCGCAGAGATGGGTCTCGACGGCTGACTCCTTCCTCCGAGTTGGCCCCCGTCGTTCAGTGCCTCGGCCGTCGATGCCGCCGAGTGCCTCCGACGTAGCTCTGAAGCTTCTCAACGAACGCGCATCCGCGATCGCGGCTCTCCTCCGCCCGGCGGCTATCCTCCGGCCGACAACACAGAGACCACGCGTTCCTGGTGCAGGACGCTGGTGCGCCGGACTAAGATACGCGCGGAGGTCATCGCATGAGACGGGAACTACGCTTTTTACTGCAAATCGCCGCAACGCTCGCGGCGTTCGCGCCCTTTGCCGCCGCGCAGAGCCAGCCCCCGATCGTGCGGCCGGGACCTCCCGGAGGGGCAACCAAGGTGGTCTCTCCGGACGAGGCGGCCAATCTCTCTGGCATTCGATATTCGGCGGCGGACGTGTGCTTCATGCAGGAGATGATCTCCCACCACGCGCAGGCCCTTACGATGACAGGGCTCGCGGCCGAGCGAGGCGAGAAGGACGCCGTGCGGAATCGCGCGAAGGAGATCGCGGGCACCCTCGAGGCCGACGTCAACATGATGAAGGAGTGGCTGACCGCGCGCGGCCAGAAAATCGAGGCAGCCCCCGCCCAGGACGGCCGCGTCATTCCAGGCATGGCCACGGCTGAGGATATGAGTCGGCTCGAGCAGGCGAAGGGGATCGAGCTCGATCGGCAGTTCCTCGCCCTCATCATCCAGAATCAACGCGGCGCCACCACCATGGCCGAGGAGCTCCTTGCCGAGGAAGGCGCCGCGCAGGACCCCAAGCTCTTCGAGTTCGCATCGGACATCACGGGCGATCGAAGCCTTGCCATCGAACGGATGGACGTGATGCTGGCGGACCTTTCGCCCGATCCGCGGGTCCATCTTCGCGCGGGTTTCCGGGACGCCGGCGAAGCCTCGTTGAATCTGGAGAGAGTGGCGACCCTCGAGAACCCCGGTGGGTTTTTCGACCCTTTGGCGCCGGCGGGCATACCGATTCCTCCGGAGAGAAAACCTACGGAAAACAAGAAGCGGCCCGCGAAACCCGATGAGGCCCAGAAAGAGGACGAAGAAGAAGACCCCATGGTGAGGCCCGGCCTCCTTAGCTTCGCGAACACCGACCTCGCCTTCAGCAAGGACGTCGTGATCGAGGGCAATTACCACGGCTTCAACTCGTTCAACATCGAGGACCCGAGAAAGCCGCAGCTTCTCGGCTCCGTGGTATGTCCCGGAGGGCAGGGAGACGTTTCCATCTACGGGAACCTTCTGTTCATGTCGGTCGAGGAGAACCGGGGCCGGCTCGACTGCGGTCTCGAGGGCATCGCCGAGCCGAAGAGCAAGGAGCGCTTCCGCGGGGTCCGCATCTTCGATATCAGCGATATCCGGATGCCGAAGCAGGTGGCGGCGGTCCAGACCTGCCGCGGCTCTCATACCCACACCCTCGTGAACGACCCCGATGATCAGGGCGATCTCTATGTCTACGCTTCCGGGACGGGATCGGTGCGCCCCTCGGAGGAGCTCGCGGAATGCTCGGAGGCAAATCCGGCGGCGGATCCGAACACCGCTCTTTTCAGCATCGACGTCATCCAGGTCCCTCTGGCCCGGCCGGAGAACGCGCGCGTGGTGAGCCGGCCCCGCATCTTCGCGGATCCTGATACCGGCGCCATCGCCGGTCTCTGGAGGGGAGGCGACCATGGGCCCGGAACGCAGAAGACCTACGAGACCAACATGTGCCACGACATCACCGTCTTTCCCGAGCTCGGCCTCGCGGCGGGGGCCTGCTCGGGAAACGGCATCCTCCTCGACATCTCCGATCCGGCAAAACCCGTCCGCCTCGACCAGGTGGTCGATCCGACGTTCGCGTACTGGCACTCGGCCACGTTCAACAACGACGGCACCAAGGTGATTTTCACCGATGAGTGGGGAGGGGGAGGCCGTGCCCGGTGTCGGGCCTCGGACCCCAAGAACTGGGGGGCGGATGCGATTTTCGACATCGTCGATCGCAAGCTGCAATTCCGGAGCTACTACAAGATGCCGGCCCCGCAGACGGAACAGGAGAACTGCGTGGCCCACAACGGGTCCCTCATATCCGTCCCCGGGCGCGACATCATGGTCCAGGCGTGGTATCAGGGCGGAATCTCGGTGTTCGACTTCACCGACTCCGGAAAGCCGGTCGAGATCGCGTTCTTCGACCGCGGTCCGCTGGCCGAAAAGAAGATGATTCTGGGCGGCTACTGGTCGGCGTACTGGTATGACGGCTTCATCTACGGAACCGAGATCGCCCGGGGCCTCGACGTGCTGAAGCTCCTGCCGAGCGAACACCTGACAGAGAACGAGATCGACGCGGCGTCGCTCGCCACCCGCGACGGATTCAATGCCCAGCAGCAGCGCCGCATCGACTGGCCCGCGAGCCCCGTCGTCGCGCGAGCGTACCTGGACCAGCTTGGGAGGAGCCGGGCCATTCGACCGGAGCGCGCCCGTACGCTCACGTCCGCGCTCGATCGAGCGGCCGGAGTCCTTTCGAGTGACAATCGCAGGGACGAGGACGTCGCCAGGCGGCTCGACTCGCTGGCGGCCGAGCTCGAGAGCGATGGCGCCGCGGCTCCCGGACGCGACCAGGCTCGGCTTCAGTCGCTTGCGGAGACGGTGAAGGGCATCGCGAAAAGCCTGCGTTGAAGCGGCTGATCTGGAAAAGGGCATGTCACCTCCTGTAGAGACATCCACGCCCCCGAAGACCCCGGTTCCGATCGGCCCCTACAGCCACATCGCCAAGGTGGGGTCCTTCATCACCATCGGCGGAACGGCGGGGGTAGACCCGGCGTCGGGCGAGCTCGCGGGACCCGACGTGTTCTCGCAAACGAAGCGGATTCTCGAGTCCTTCCGGGTCATGCTCGAGTCCGTGGGGTCGGACTTGAATCACGTGGTGCACGTGAACGTCTTTCTCAAGGACGTGCGGGATTTCGAGGAGATGAATCGCGCGTACGTTCAAACGATGGAAGAGCACCGGCCCGCGAGAACGGTCATTGGCGTGAACGATCTGCCCAAACCGGGAGCGCTTCTGACGATGAACCTGACGGCGGTGGTTCGAGAGTAGGGGCCGGTAGTTCGGAGCCATCTCGGGCCTCGCGCGGGGGGACCAATCGGCGGCGTACCGGTGCGCTGAGACGGCTCCTTTGCTTCGCCAATTCGCACTTTTCTTTGCGACCTCTCCACCTATGCAATCCCGGACTCAGCCGTCGCACTACCCGAGCCTTCGGGCAACGTGGATCTCGATACGGATGGGCTCTGGGTGATGCGCGGCGGGTCGTACGGCGACCGCGACCAGAACATCCGCGCCGCCGTCCGCGGCGGATTCGACCCGGGCGTCCCTTCATCGGATTCCGCGTGGTCCTCACCCGTATCGGGCCCTGACTTTCCGGTTCCACGTCGGCCGGACAGCGGGGGGTGAGACAATGAGCGCCGTGACTTCCTCGGCTTGGGGCTCCGCGCGCGTTCCCGTGCCAGAGCTCATGGCGTATCTCGCGACTAACCGCAGGCCGCCTCGAAGGCGCGGAGAACTTCCCCTACTGGACGGTGGTCGATGTGACCGAAACGAGGCGAGAAGCTGCACGTCGATCTCAGAAAGACGGCCTCCGCTGCAGGATGAGGCGAGCTTCGTCATGCTCCTCAAGGGACACTATTAATGACGAGCGGCGGGTCGGCAGTGGGAACGTGCTTTCAATTGGGCAGCAGGAATACGTGAACCTTCTTCTTGCATACCTCGTATAACGAGGCGTAGGATCGCGAGGTATGAAGAAAGAAACGTTGAAGGGGCACCTGGATCTCCTGCTGCTGGCAGTGGTTGGCGCCGGCGCTGCCCACGGTTACCACATCGCCCGCCGTCTCGCGAAAGCGAGCGGTGGGGCTTTGGACCTTCCTGAGGGAACGCTCTACCCTGCGCTTCACCGGCTGGAATCGAAGAACCTACTCGAAAGCTCGTGGGCCGAGGTCGGCGGACGTCGCCGCCGCGTCTACCACCTGACGCCGGCCGGAAAAGAAGCGCTGGCACACGAGCGCCTGGAGTGGGGAAGCTTCTCGCAGGCGGTCGAATCGGTTTTGGATACGGTATGAGTCCTCCATCTGGAAAGACCCGGAAGCTGGAAGCGTTCGGTCGCGGTCTGAGAAACGAGCTCGCCGCTCTGTTTCGCGTCGAGCCCAGCCACCCCGGTATCGAGCGGATCCTCCAGGAGACCGAGACACATCTCGAGGACACGATTGCGGGCTTCGTCGAGGACGGCGCCACCATCGAGGAAGCGACCGTCACGGCCCTTTCCCGGTTCGGGACGGCCTCGCATGTGGCTCGTGCGTACGGTGCTCTCAAAGCGCCGAGGTTCATCGATCCGCAAGCGGACATTCCCGCTTGGCGCCGACTACTCCGCGGCTTCCAATCACCTCAGGGGAGGCTTTCGAGCCTATCAAGGTTGACCCAGTGGTTCTCCGATCTGGAGGTCGCCATCCGCGGGCTCGCCCGAAGCCCGGGCTATGTGCTGGCCTTCGTCCTGACGCTGGGACTCGGCATCGGCGCTAACACCGCGATCTTCAGCGTTGTTAACGGAGTCTGGCTCCGGCCTCTCCCGTATCGCGACGGCGATCGCCTCGTCTACCTGCGTCACTCCGCGAGCCTCGCGGGAATCGACAACGCACTCTTCTCCGTTCCCGAGATCGACGACTACCGGCAGCATAGTCCCAGTCTCGAAGGCGTCGCGGAGTTCTCCGCGATGACGTTCACCATGCTCGGAGTCGACGAGCCGACACAGGTGCGCGCCGGGATCGTCACTGGAAACTACTTCGAAGTCATGGGGCTCGGTGCCCGTCTCGGGCGGGTCATCGCGAGGAGCGAGGACGGAGAAGCTGCACCGGCGGTGGCGGTCTTGACCCACGACTACTGGCACCGCCTCTTCGGCGCCGATCCGGCAGCCGTCGGTCGAACGGTAACGATAGACGACCGGAGCGTCGAGATCATCGGCGTCGCGGAGCCCGCGCCTCCGTATCCCGAGCGGACGGACATGTACGTCAACCTGGTCGTGAGCCCGCACCATCTGAGTGCCAGCATGACCCACGATCGGGCACACCGGATGACGGAGATCTTTGCACGCCTGGCGCCGGACGCCAGGATGGCGTCGGTGCGCGCGGAGGTCGAGGCGATTACCCGTCGTCTGCACGACGAGCATCCGGAGGCCTACGACGCGGCGCACGGCTACGAGGTGTCGGTCACCGGTCTGCGCGACGAGCTCGCCGCCGAGGCCCGGCCCACGATGTTCATGCTTCTCGGGGTTGCCGCCTTCGTTTTGATGATCGCCTGTGCGAACGTGGCCAACCTGACGCTTGCTCGGGTGATGCGTCGTTACGACGAACTGGCGCTTCGCGTGTCGTTGGGTGCGAAGACCTGGACGCTGCGGCGCCAGTTGCTCATCGAGAACTTCGTCCCATCGATTGCAGGTGCTGCGCTCGGCGTGCTGCTGGCGGTCGCCGGTGTCGACCTTCTGGCCTCCTACATCGCCCGCTACTCCACCCGCGCCTCCGAGATTACCGTCGATACCACCGTGCTGGGTGTCGCGCTCGTCGTCGCCTTCGCGTCGGCTTGTTTTTTCGCCTTCCTGCCGCGCCTGCCCGGAACGGCTTCCCGAAGCCTCGGATGGTTTTCGGGCACCCGCTCGACGGCCGGAGTGGCGGGCCGGCGAATACAGCGACTTCTCGTCGTGTCGCAGGTCGGCGTCAGCTTCGTGCTCCTGGTCGGCGCCGGGCTCTTGCTCGAGACGTTGAAGAACCTGCAGCGGGATGACGGCGGTGTCGCTCTCGAAGAAGTGCTGGCCATGAACATTCCGATCAGCTACGGCACGCGGACTTCGGACGAGCTCTTCGCGCATCACGGGACGATCCTGGAACGCGTCGCGGCTCTTCCTGGCGTTCGCTCGGCGGCGTTCGGCAGCATGATTCCCTTGAAGGAAACGCCGCACGGTGTTCTGGCCGGGCTCGCCGCGCTCGAGTTCGAGATCGAAGGACAGCCGACCGAGCCGGGAGCTCCGCCGCCGCGAGCCGACTTTCGCATCGTGAGTGGCGGCTACTTTCATACGCTCGGAATGACGCTGGTCCAGGGTCGCACGTTCCAATCGACGGACACGCGGGACACGGCGAAGGTGGTCGTGGTCAACCAGGCCTTGGCCGATCATTACTTTCCGGATCGGGAGGTGGTGGGACAGCGCATCGGCTGGAGAGGCGACACGCTGCACTTCATGGGCGTGAGTGAGGAGTACCGGACGATCGTGGGCGTCGTCTCCGACGTCAAGGACTATGGTGTGGCTGAGGACGTGCCCCATGTGGCCTTCAACCCGGTTACCGAGGTGCCTCTCGCAAGCTCACTCTTCGTTCGCACCGGGAAGCCGGACGTGATAGTGCGGCCGATCCTGGATCTGATTCGCGAGGTCGATCCAGAGCAGCCGATTGTGGACGTGGGGACGCTCGCCCAGATACGTTCGGAGTCGATCTCGCCGCAGAGGTTGAACGCCACCCTGGTGGGCGCGTTCGCCCTCCTTGCCCTCACCGTGGCGGCAGTGGGTGTCGCTGGTGTTCTGGCGTTCGGAGTCAGCCAGCGGACGCACGAGTTCGGAGTCCGCGCGGCCCTTGGCGCCGATCGATCGGTTTTGATGCAGGTCGTTCTGAAGGAAGGCGCGCTCCTCGCTCTTTTCGGCGTCGCCATCGGGCTCGCCGCATCGGTCTTTTTCTCCGGGCTCATCTCCGGACTGCTCCACGACGTGGCACCCACCGACGTCGGAACGCTCGGCCTCGTTGCTCTTCTGCTCACGCTGGTGGCGCTTCTCGCCTCAGCGGTTCCCGCCTGGCGCGCGTCTGAGATCGATCCCGTGCAGGCTCTCCGGGAGGAATAAGCATTGACTCAACAGAAACGTATCCGGCTTTGGCCCACCGTGGTCGTCGTGTTGCTGGTTGCGAGCTACGTCATCCCCATGTTCGTACCCGAGGCCTTCCTGTTCGGGCTCATCGGCGGACTCGTCGGGGCGTTGGCGGTCGCGGTGTGGTGGCTGTTTTTCAGCCGGGCGCCCTGGTTCGAGCGCCTGGCTGCCGTCCTCCTCATGGCCATGGCACTCGCCGCGACGAAGCCCTTCCTCCACGTGTCGATCGCGACGGCGGGGCAGGGGAATTTGTTCTACATTTTCGGGATTCCGCTCCTGAGCCTTGCGTTCGTCGTGTGGGCGATGGCCGCTCGTCGCCTCGAAGGCGGAGCCCGTTGGGCGTCGATGATCGCGACCCTCTTCCTCGCGTGCGGCGTGTGTACGCTCTTCCGGACGGGAGGCATTAGTGGCGACGGTCAACCCGATTTGGCGTGGCGCTGGTCGGAGACTCCCGAGGAGCGGCTGCTGGCCCAAGCGCCCGGCGAGATTGCCGAGCCGACGCCGCTTCCCGCGGCTAGGCCGGAAGCGAAGAGCCCCGAGGAGCGTCTCCCGGCTCGAGCCCAAGGCGAGATTGCCGAGCAGGACGCGCTCCCGTCCGATGCGCCAGCAGCGAAAGCTTCCGAGGATCGGGACATAGCCCATGCCGGCGATATGCCGACAGCGCCTCCGTCTGCTCCCGCGGAGACGAAAACAGTAGCGGACTGGCCCGGTTTCCGGGGACCCGGTCGCGACAGCGTGGTCCCCGGCATGCGGATCGAGACCGACTGGTCCAAGTCGCCGCCGGTGGAGCTGTGGCGCCGGCCGATCGGACCGGGCTGGTCGTCCTTCGCGGTCGCGGGCGACCTGCTCTATACCCAGGAACAGCGGGGCGACGACGAGGTCGTCGCCTGCTACAACGCAAGAACGGGCGAGCCGGTATGGATGCACGGCGACGCGGTCCGGTTCTACGAGTCGAACGGCGGCCCGGGTCCGCGCGGGACACCGACTCTCCACGACGGTCGCGTATACACGTTCGGGGCGACGGGAATCCTGAACGTACTCGACGCCGGTGACGGCGCCGTCGTGTGGTCACGCAACGTGGCGTCCGACGCGGACGCGGAGGTCCCGGGCTGGGGATTCACGAGCTCGCCGCTCGTGGTCGACGATGTGGTCATCGTCGCCGCCGCAGGAAAGCTCGTCGCGTACGACCGCGCCACCGGCGAGCCGCGCTGGTTCGGGCCGAAGGGCGGCGGTAGCTACAGCTCGCCGCACCTCGTGACGATCGATGGAGTCCAGCAGGTTCTGCTGCAGAGCGCCGCCGGTGCCGCCAGCTTCGCACCGGCCGACGGCACGCTCCTCTGGGAGCACCCGTGGCCGGGCTTCCGCATCGTACAGCCGACCGTGATCGCGGACGGCGAGCTCCTGCTGAACACCTCCGACGCCATGGGTGGAATCAGCACGCGCCGCATCGCGGTCGCGCACGGAGCCGGCGGATGGACCGTCGAAGAGCGCTGGACGTCGACCGGGCTGAAGCCCTTCTTCAACGACGTCGTCGTTCACAGTGGCCATGCTTACGGCTTCGACGGCGCCATCCTTTCCTGCATCGACCTCGAGGACGGAAAGCGCAAGTGGAAGGGTGGACGCTACGGCCATGGGCAGCTCGTCCTGCTGCCCGACCAGGACTTGCTGCTCGTGCTGTCGGAGGAGGGGGAGCTGGCGCTGGTCGATGCCGCCCCCGACCAGTTCAGGGAAATCTCGCGGTTCAAGGCGATCGAGGGCAAGACCTGGAACCACCCGGTGCTCGTTGGCAACGTCCTGTTCGTTCGGAACGGCGAAGAAATGGCCGCGTTCCGGCTGTCCCTCCCAAGTACCTGACCGGGGCGGTGACTCATGAAGGCAATCGTCCAATACGAGTATGGGTCGCCTGACGTTCTCAAGTGTGAAGAGGTCCAAAAGCCGACCGCCGGGGACGATGAAGTACTGATAAGAGTCCGTGCGGCGTCCGTGAATCCGGCGGATTGGCATACCCTGAGAGCTGACCCGTTCCTCATCCGCCTAATGGGTGATGGGCTTCTAAAACCGAAAAACAAGATACTCGGGATCGACGTAGCGGGGCAGGTCGAAGCGGTTGGCAGAAACGTAAAGGAGTTTCAGCCAGGCGATGCGGTATTCGGGGCAAGCAAATATGGTGCTTTCGCGGAGTATGTATGCGCCCGTGAAGATCGATTGGTACGGAAACCGCCCGGCACGTCGTTCGAGGAAGCGGCGGCAGTACCGGTCGCGGCAATCAGCGCCCTCCAGGGGCTTCGCGACAAAGGACACATTCAGCGAGGCCAGAGGGTTTTGATCAATGGTGCGTCTGGTGGCGTGGGCACGTTCGCGGTGCAGATCGCCAAAGCGTTCCAAGCCGAAGTCACGGGCGTGTGCAGCACGAGGAATCTGGACATGGTGCGCTCGATTGGGGCGGACCACGTCATTGATTACACCCGAGAAGATTTCACCAAGAATGGGCAGCGTTATGACCTGATCTTGGATGCGGCGGCATATCGTTCGGTTTCGGATTACAGGCGGGCATTGAGTCCCAAGGGAATTTACGTCCTGATCGGTGGTTCCGTCGCGCGCCTGTTCCAAGTTTTGCTCCTGGGACCATGGTTTTCGATGACCGGTAACAAAATGGGCTTCATGATGGCGAGAATCACCAAGGCGGATTTGGTTTTTCTGAAAGAGCTTCTCGAAGCAGGCAAAGTAGTGCCTGTTATCGATAGACGCTACCCGTTGAGTGAGGTCCCTGACGCTCTGCGGTATCTCGAAGAAGGACACGCCCGGGGAAAAGTCATCATCACGGCGTGATGAAAGGTCTCGAGCGGCGAAGCCAAGGGAAGAAGGAAAGACGAATAGGACGAGCAGCTCGACGGGGGATCCCGCGGCTTGCTAAGGGAAAGAGCGTCCGGCACCATCGATGGTAAGCACTTCAAACCTAGCCACTGAGCCTGAGGAGGGTTTGACGTCTGGAGCAGGGATGCTTTACCTCGCGTTTGGCCTGTGTGTTCTGGCGGTCGCGACGGCGGTTGTCATCGCCCGCTTTCGCGCGCGGACCCGCGCCTGATGCTTCCCTCGGTCGTGATTCAGATCGTCGACCCGCTCAATGAGAATGTCCATGGAAGTGAACCCTTTCGAAGCTCCGGAATGCCGTGACGCCATTAAGCTTCCGCCGAGCGCGCACCAGGCTCATCGCGATTTGCGAAAAGACATCGAAGGAGTCGTCGCAATCGCCGCCACCATGCTCCTGGCCGGAGCCTGGGCCGGCAGCCGTTACCTCGGAGCTCCGTTCCTCCTGGTACTAATGACCGTTACCGTTGGTTTTCTCGTCGGAGTCATCGTCTACGCAGTCGCCGCCAAAAGACTCCGTGTCCTTCTGTTCCTACCCGTCGTTCTCCCCGCGATCGTCGGCCAAGAGCTCGTGCCTGCCCTGTTTATCCTGGCTGGGGTCATCGGCATTCCAATCGCGGTGTTGTTCTCCTTCATACGGCCGACGCGGCAGAACTGGATTCTTACGCGGAAGATGGTCCTTATCGGTTTGACTTCGATTGCATCGCTGGTGCTCACTGACCGGCTCCGCCTGCTGGGCGCACGTCGAACCGCGGAGCGTGCAGAAGTCCTGATCGAGGCCATAGATCGGTTTCAGACCCGAGAAGGAAAGCTCCCGAGCTCCCTCAACGACCTCGTCCCGCACGATGTGTCTTCGATCCCGGACACCGGGATGGCAAGGTTTCCCTCCTTTGACTACGTTGTCCCAACGTCTCAGGTGGACGTCGATGAGCAACGTCTGTTTGCGACGTATGAGCTCCGCGTGAACCTCTACAGATTGCTGCAGTTTGACAGCCTCGTTTACTGGCCCGAGGGGAACTATCCGGATGCGATCTACGGCGGCGGCGTTGAGCGCATCGGCGATTGGGCTTACGTGCACGAGTGACCGCGCGCGCTGTCGTTTGACGCAACCGGGCCTCGCCGACCGCGTCAGGCCTTTGAGAGGGCGGCAAACCCTTCCCCGAGCCGCCAACCTTCCTTCGATGATGTCCGGCGGCTCCGATTCCAGCTGCCGGGCCAAAACGTCCTTGATGAGCTCCGATCGCGAGCCCTGGGACGACGGACTCGCACCCGCCTCCACCGGTCCTGATGGGGTCTCCGGTTCCCATTCCGTTTCCCACCGGAAGGGAAGGTAAACGTTTCATGAAAATCACCGCACAGCTTCGAATAATGACTTTGGTGGCGTCGCCACGCGCGGACGCGGATGGGAAGTATGGAACCACGCGAAATCCTCAAGGCTCAGGGAGGATTCGCGGCCTCCTTTTCGTCTCTTTGAGACGAAGGGAGGTAGAATGTCGTTATGTCGAGAGTTCTCGCAAGCGTCGCGCAGCGCCGCTTCACGGTCGAGGAATACCATCGAATGGCGGAGACGGGCATCCTCGGACCCGACGAGCGTGTCGAGCTCGTTCGGGGGGTCATCCGAGACATGAGCCCCAAGAACTGGGCTCACGTCATGACGACGAAAGTGGTTTTCCGCATGCTGGAGGATGCACTCCGCGGAAGGGCGAGCGTCTACCAGGAGGCGCCGCTGGTTGCGGAGGGAATCGATTCGGAGCCGGAGCCGGATGTGCTGGTGTGTTCCAACCCGGATGAATGGGCTTATCGATCGCGGCGGACGAAACCGCTTCTGGTTATCGAAGTAGCGAACTCATCCCTGGAATATGACCTGAGTGAAAAGGCGTCCCTCTATGCGGAGGCGGGCGTTCCGGAGTACTGGGTCGTGAATCTGGTCGACAGAGTCCTCATGGTCTTTCGAGAGCCGCTGAAGGGGAGCTACCAGGTCCGCTTGTCCCTCGACGAAACGACGCGGGTCACACCAGAGCCGTGGCCGGAACTCACCTTCGAGGTATCGGCGTTTTTTCCGCCGGAGAGGCCTGCCCCGTCCGATGAGGGTCGTTAGCGTTAGTTAGCAATCGAGTCCAGGTCGACTCGATGCTGATCACGCGTTGCGGCTCCAAGAGCGATGGCCGCCGGGCATGTGCGAGCTTCCGAGCCGCCTCGTCCGCGGACGCACGGACAAATCACTTGGTGACCGCACGTTCCCACATCTGAAGGTATGCCTCGGCACCGCGAGCCAGATCGTCGACGATGTCCTGGCCGGCCACGTGACTCATGTCCTCGATCCAGTCGGGGAAGAGACCGTATTGGGAGGCTCCGTCGGAGTTGAAGTCCCAGATCCGGTGGCCCCAACGATTCTGGTACATCGTCGTGCCACCGTCGAAGGTGGTGTAGGGGTAGGTCACTGGATCGTTGTCCCCGGCGCCAGGGCGAGGAGCCACCTGTGAGCCAAGCCCGTTGGTATCGGTGCCGTACCCGATCCCCCAGAAGTACTCCCCGGGCTGGGTCTCACGTGCGTCCTGCCACTCACCCATGAACGTCGTGGCGGTGTTGGCGTAGGGTGCCACGATTCCACCGAGCTCCTGGATGCGGATGCGGCTCGTATCGTCGCCCCAGCCGTGGCTGGTGATCACACCGGAATACCCGCGCGCTTCCATGAGATCCAAGACAAGATCGCGGCCCTTCACGCTCAGGTGATCGGTCTCAACGATCATTCCGATGTCGATCATCCGATGGATCAAGTACTCCCCAAAATGGGTGAGACCCCGGACGTTGCAGATATTGCCTGGGGGATACGCGGGCAGATCTCCGTCGAAGAGCGGCGCCACGAAGTCGCGCAGAAACGCGTACACCGCGGCGCTGTCGAACGACAGATTCGTGGGCGATTTATCGTGCTCGCCCTCGGGGCACGACTCGGCCCGCCACCAGCGTCCAGTCATCGATTTGTTGCCGAGGTTCACGAGGATTCCGGTGGTGCCTCCGTCCATCGCGGTCCCGCCGAAAGCGTTGTCGAACTTGTGCACCGGGAACATCGATCGCACACCGAGATCCCACAACTCCTGGAGCCCCTGGTCGATCTGTTCGAACGAGCACTGCTCGACGCCGTCGCGGTAGAGGCAATCGAACGGTTGGGACGTCTCGACGCCCATGATCACGGCGAGATTCCCCTCGTTGATGACGGCGCGAGCCTCCGCGGGACTCTTCACGATACGGAAGAACCCCTTACCGGGCCCCTTGAATTGGGCGTCGATGTATTGCTGAAGTTCGTTCAGAGCCCGCGCTTGCAGTCTCAGACTTTCCATATCGAGACACGAATTCTTCTTCAGCCAATAGGTCTCGCAGAGCGCCCGGTTCTCCACCAGGTCAGCCACCAGGATGCGCAAACCGCCGCGCCACGCCCGCTCGATACCCTTCCAATACGTGCCTTCGTGGGTGAGCGAGTCATATTTGGGCCATCCGTCGAAGTTCGGCCATCCGTCGCTGGAGTGGGTGCCGATGAGACTCCCCTGCGACAAGAAGTTCTCGGCGATGGCGAAGCGGCCATCAAAGGCGTGATCGGGGCAGTCCTTCAGCGCGTCCGTAACACCGTATTTGCTCCACGGACGGCCGCAGTGGAACCGACCACCGAGAAATTCGAACGCGGTGACGTGGACGTGCGCGTCGAGAAATCCCTCCACCTCGGCTCCGGGACCCTGCCCTATGGAGGGCGTGCCCACGGCGTTGACCTCGACCTCGGGGAAGGTGGAACAGCCGCCGGCCGGTTCGAGGCTCCAGCGAATGTTGGAGCTCCGGCTCTGGTTCACGCGCCCTCGCCACGACACCGAGAGGTTGCCGCCCGTCGAGACGTTCGTGAGCCGGATCTTGTCGCCCCTCGAGGTGACTTCCCAGTCGGCCGTTGGGCCAGCATTGGGGCCAGGAGTGACCCGACCGGAGACTTTGGCATCAGGCATGTTGCCATCGGGCCCGTACAACAGGTAGCTGCCGAGACCGGTGGCTTGCATCCGGAACGGCGTCGCGCCGTCGATCGACGGCTTTAACGAATACCCGAAATCATCTCGACCTATGTAGCGACCCGTCCAGCTATCGCGCACGGTGACGCACTCAGAAGCGTACTGGTAGATGTCGACCGTGGCGCCCCTGGCCGGAGCGGGTGACGTGGCCGTGGCGATGCCTGTTTGAGCGAACAGCGCGACGCCAGTGAGGAACGTCGAGCCCACACGCAGGATGGAAAGAGGCCGCTTTTGACGTCGGCCGGATCGAGATAAGCGCCGTTGTGAACCGAACATGGATACTCCCCCGCTCAGATGGCGGCACCTCCATCGAGCGGCGCTCCCGGCAAAGTTACCTCATGGCTTGTTTCGAAGGCAAGCACCACCGGGTTAAACCCGGATGAGCGGGACTATGCAACGCCGCGAGCAAACTGCCGCCTCGATCGCAAGCGCAACGTCTTCGTCGGTCGTGCGGTAGCTCCTCCCATAACTGTTTTCCTGCGCTCTCCCGTTCCACTTCATCTGCCGGGCGCCGGTGGGACCGTGAGACAATAGGCCCCGTGAGCGTCAGCAAACGAGCCATTCCACCCGTCCTCCTCGGCCTTGCGTTGGGGGCGGCCCTGCTTTTGGCCGCTGCCTTGCTCGCAACATCGTCCGGTTCGATCGTGGACAATCTGTTGAGTCAGAAGATGAAGTTGTCGGCTGCCGATTTGCGGGCGCTCGACGCGGGCTCCGCGGTGATCAAGAGCCTCGATACACCGATCCGTGAGGAGCTTGCGTACGTCGCGGCAGTGTACCTCGACGCTCCTTACGGGAGGTTTGTCGAACGGTTCCGCGATATCGTGCAATTCGAGAGTGGCCCCGGCATCCCCCAGATCGCGCGCTTCCACAGTCCTCCGAGGCTCGAGGATCTTCTGTCGCTGACGCTGCCGCGAACGGATGTCGCGACGCTCCACAGGTGTCGTCCGGGCGACTGCGACGTGAAGCTCTCGGGAGCGGCGATGCGCCGGTTCCGGGACGAAGTGGACTGGTCATCCCCGAACGCGGCGCGCCAGGCCGACGAGGTTGCCCGCGAGATGATCTTCGATCTGGTTCGCGCGTATCAGACGGAGGGCAACGCTGCGCTCGGTCACTACGACGATGGCGACGAGCCGCTGCCCGTGGCCGAGCAGTTCCGTGCGCTCCTCGCCAGCAGCGACCCGCTGCCCGTTCCTGTGCCCGAGCTCCTGGCGTATCTCGACGACTACCCGAACGGCCATCTCGCAGGCGCCGAAGACTTCTTCTACTGGACGGTGGTCGATTTCGGCCTCAAGCCGACCATCCGGGTGAACCATGTCACCATCTATCCGCTAGGGGGGAGCCCGCCGCCGTCAGGCGTCAGGTACGCGATCTCGATCAAGCAGCTCTACGCGAGCCACTACTTCCACACGACGCTCGAGCTGCGCTTTCTCATCGACGACGACCGCCGGGCCGGTCCCGGCACGTCTCTCATTTCGATCACCCGATCGCGCAGCGACGGGATGACCGGCTTCAAGGGATTGTTCCTGCGGCCCATTGTCCGCTCCCGGTCGCGCGACGCCGTACGCAGCTACCTCGATCAGGTGAAGCGACAGGTCGAGCGCCCCGCTCCGGCGACCCCCTAAGGCGCGGGCGGAGAGGGTCGGTCTTGAAAACCCTCTGGATCGGAGGCAGCCCGGGAGCGAGGTCTTACGTTTCAAACCCAGAACGTCGCACTGGCGACGTTGTCCGGTCGGGAGTATGTTGAGTTAGCTTGGCTGCTAGCTTCTGTGGCCGCGGCATCCCGACGGAACGATCGCCCGGCACACCGCGCCGGTCACGAGCGCGCGCACAACGTCGGTTCCTTCGTGGGCGATTCGTGGATAGAGCGAATCTTCGCGAAACGAGTCGACGTTGACTGTTGTCGTCGAATGCGAGGTCATCGCTCATCGCCCCCTCTCTTGCTGCAACAAAGAGTCGTGAAGTCAGCGGTCGGACGAGCCGAGGTCCATCTCGTCGCGAAGCTCGGCGACCGAGTCCTTCCAGGCGTCGTACGCACTGCGATAGCGCGTGGCGAGTTTCTCGAGTTGTCGTTCGATGTCGCCTTCCGGCTCGTCGTCGACGGCGTCGCGGATTCGTGGAGGGACCACGGCTTGCCAGGAGGGCAGGGACACGGCGCTCAAACAAAGCTCGCCTTCAGCCGAACACCTCGAGTCGGCCTCGACCGTACCTCGCCAACCCATTACGATGATGCACCCGCCTTCGTGCTCTGCGGCGTCTGTCGAAAGAAAGGGCGCCAGCGCGTCATCCACGGTGAGCGACCAGGATCTCCAGATCCGCCTGTCGGGCATGGGAGTCCGCGAGTCGTAAGGCAACGTCGCCCGAAGGACGAGGTCGGTCCGCAGATGCCGGGGCATCGTTTCGGGGGGATCCTCGTCGCGGCCGAGAAGCTCCGTCACGAGGTCTTCCTCTGTCGTGTACGTGCGGGCAGACTCGAAGGGATTCCACCGGAACGACACCAACGCGCTCACGTGGAAGGGCTCGGCCGGCTGCCGGGTGAACCCGCCCACGGCCGCTTGCCATAGCCTTGTGGTCGTGGTCAGGTCGATGGTCTCGGTGGGGCCGAATTCGGAGGCGAGACCGGCGGCGCGAACGGACCGTAGGAACGCATCACGGAACTCGTTGTAGTGCACGAGGTGGAGATTCTATACGTTTGTTGCCGTCGCCGCGTCCTCGTGGTTTCGCCCACCCCTGTCCGACGAAGCTCGGTAGTGGACCCGATATCGTCGCGCGGGTTCGAACCCGGGAGGGGAGCCCCGAGTTGGTGGTCGTCCATATCGAGGCACAGCCGACGACGAAACCTGACTTCGGAAGGCGCATGTTCGAGTACTATGCGCTGCTCTGGCTTTCGTTCGAGGCTCCGGTGTTCCCTGTCGTCCTTTATATCAAGGAGGGTCGACGCACGGGGCTCGAAACGGCAGTCTACCGTCACGAGATCTTCGGGCAAGAGGTGATGAGGTTTCAATACGCCAGCGTGTCGCTGGCACGGATCGCCGGCCAGGAGTATGTTGAGAAGGGCCCGTTGGCGGCGGCGCTCGCGGCGCTGATGAGTTGGGGCGGCGATTCAGACAGTGTGGTGTTACGGCTCGGGTTGCTGGGGCGGATGGTGGCGAGCGGTCTCGACGAGGCGTCGCTGTTCCTGCTCATCAACTTGATCGAGACCTATCTTCCGGTGCCGGAAGAGGAGCGCGAGCGGTACCTGAAGCTGGTATCGAGAAAGGAGTATCGAAAGGTGCAAGAAGTGGAGCTCACTTGGGCTGACAAACTGCGGCAGGAAGGACGCGAAGAAGGCCGCGAAGAAGGGAGGGAAGAAGGCCTCCAGGAAGGGCTGGTTCAGGGCAAGCGGCAGACGCTGAAACGCCTGCTTGCTGCCAAGTTCGGTGCCCTTACGAATCACGTCGAAGCCAACATCGATGCGCTCGCCTCCGCCGAAGAGCTAGACGGCTACCTCGACCGTGTGCTCACGGCAGGAGCGATCGAGGAGCTTGGCCTCGAGGGCTGACTCACCCGGCCAACCGCCAGCCGTTCACGTCCCTCAGCGGAGGAGAGCTTCGCGGAATGCTGTTCCTTGATGCCGAGACCTGCCGGTGAGTTCCAGGCTATCGGAGCCCGGGAGAGGAGACTCGTGCTAGCCTAGCCGGGCTTACGGAAATGAGCCTGGCCGACCGCTTTAGATCGCAGTTTGGTGCGGGAGATCGCGTCCGCGGAAGCGCTTACTTCGCCGATGGGCGCGTGCGCTTCGTGAGCGTGAGCGAGTCGAGCTCCGTCGCTACGGTAGATGGCTCGCGGCAGTACACTGTTTCGCTCGACGCGTCCCAGGCGAAAGAGGATGGGCTGCTCTTCGCTCGCTGTGAGTGCCCTCGGCACGAAGAGGGGATCTGGTGCAAGCACGTCTGGGCAACGCTGATGGCTCTCGACGCCGTCGCAATCACCCTGGGGTCGGAGTCCGAGATACTTCTTCTGGCTTTCGACGATCCGGAATTCGATGAATTCGCGCAGATCGACGACCTCGACCACCTGGACGGCGAGCTGGCGCGACGCGGGCGCTCCTCCCCTGAGTGGGAGGAACAAGTGGCGGCCCTCGAGCGCATCCTTCTGACACGGGATCCGGTGTGGCAGGAGGCTAAGCGCGCAACGTCGCGAGAGCTCCTCTTCCAAGTCGACGGCGCGGCCTCTCGAGCGCAAGGCGAACTGGTTGTGTTGTTTTTCGAGCGAAAGCGGAAAAAGAATGGCGAGTGGGGGAAAGCGCGGCCGGTCCGGCTTGTTCGCGACGACGTTGTTGCGATCCAAGATGCTGCGGAGCGCGAGCTTTTGGAGCTCCTCTTCGCCCTGGGGGCTCGAGACGCGCTCCACCGCGGTTGGAGCGCGTGGGGCGAGCCCAAAGTGGGAAGCGCTACGATACCTGCCCCTCTCTATCGACTGGTCCTGCCCCGGCTCTCGGCGACGGGACGGCTTGGCTGGAGCACAGGGAATCCGGAGGGGGAAGCGCCGCCGCCTCTCGTCTGGGACGACGGCCCCGCCTATCGACTGGCGCTGAAGCTTTCTCGCGATGACGGAAAGAAGCGCACGACGCTCGTGGGCTCGCTGCAACGCGGGAACGAAGAGCGATCTATCGCGGAGGTGGTGCTCCTGCTCCCGTCGGGACTCGTTTTGTTTTCCGACGGCATCGCGCTCCTGGAGAACCCGAAGGATGCCTTCTGGACGTCGCTCGTCGAGCGGTTCCCCATCAGCGCTTCCGAGAAGGACACGGGCCGCCTCATCGAACGGCTCTGGAGCCTCCCGATGCGTCCGCCTCTCCAGTTGCCTCCCGATCTGGAAATCCGGGACGTGCGGGTCCGCCCGACGCCCTGGCTCCGGTTTCTCCGCCCCGATCCGCGCGACTCGGCGCTGAGCGCGGAGCTGCACTTCGACTACCAGGCAACGGCGTTCGACGCCGCGGATGTGAGGCGCGGCGTTCTCAAGGGCAGCTCGTGGATGCCGCGCGACTTCGAATCCGAGCGGGCGAGCTGCGCGCTTCTCGAGCAGCTGGGATTCGAGCCGATCCACGGTGCTCGTCCGTTCTGGTCGCTCGAAGCGACGCGGTTCCCCAAGGCTGCGGCGCGACTGATCGAGGAAGGGTTCGTGGTGCTCGCCGAAGGACGTCGCGTGCGGACTCCGCAGGCGACCTACCTGAGGCTCGCGAGCGGGATCGACTGGCTGGACCTCGAGGGTGAGATCGACTTCGAGGGAGAGATCGTCTCGGTGCCGGAGATCCTGGAAAGCCTCTCGCGGGGAGAGCGCTTCGTCCGGCTAGGGGACGGAAGCCACGGAGTTCTTCCCGAGGAGTGGCTCGAGCGAGCGGGGTTCCTCCTGGCGCTTTCCCCCGAACGCCGGGAGAAGGCGCTTCGATTCCGCCCCGTTCACGCGCTTCTCCTCGACGCCCTTCTCGAATCCGAAGAACACTTCCGTCCCGACGAAGGCTTCGTCCGGTTGCGGGAGCGCCTTCGGTCGTTCCACGGGATCGAGCCCGTTTCGGCGCCTCCGGGGTTCCGGGGGGAGCTCCGCGACTACCAGAAGGAGGGATTGGCGTGGCTCTCGTTTCTGGCCGAGTACGGTTTCGGCGGATGCCTTGCGGACGACATGGGGCTTGGGAAGACGATTCAGGTCCTCGCGTTTCTCGAAGGGCATCGAGCCCGGAACGGACGTGCCAAACCTTCGCTCGTCGTCGTGCCGAGGAGCCTCGTTTACAACTGGCTCGAGGAAGCTCTCCGCTTCGTTCCCGATCTCCGGGTTTGCGACTACTCCTCGAGCAAACGATCGAAGAGCGTGTTCGAAGACGGCGGCGTCGACGTCGTCGTCACGACTTACGGCGTTCTGCGCCGGGATTTCGCGAGCTTGAAGGACGTGGAGTTTCGGACGGTAGTTCTCGACGAAGCCCAGAGCATCAAGAACGACCAATCCCAGGCTGCCAAAGCGAGCCGGCTCCTTCGCGCCGAGCACCGGCTCGCCCTCAGCGGAACCCCGGTCGAAAACCACCTGGGCGAGCTCTGGTCTCTTTTCGAGTTCCTCAACCCGGGCATGCTCGGGCGGCTCGTCCGGTCGCGGGATGCCAGCGAGAACGAGACGGCGCTTCTCGCCCGGGCGGTTCGCCCCTTTATCCTTCGGCGCACCAAGGATCAGGTCCTTCGCGAGCTTCCCGCGAAAAGCGAGCAAACGATCCTCTGCCCGCTCGAAGGCCGCCAGCGAAAGCTCTACGACGAGCTCCGGCGGCATTACCAGCGCTCGCTCGCCGAGCGCATCGAGGACGCGGGGTTGTCCGGCTCGAAGATGTGGGTGATCGAGGCCCTTCTTCGGCTTCGACAGGCGGCCTGTCACCCCGAGCTCCTGGAACGCTCCGGGAGTCTGGACGGCTCGGCGAAGCTCGATGCCCTCCTCCCGCGGCTGGAGGAAGTAGTTTCCGAGGGGCACAAGGCCCTCGTGTTTTCCCAGTTCACGACGTTTCTCGCGATCGTCCAGCAGTTGCTCGATGCACGGGGTCTTCCGTACGAATATCTCGACGGAAAGACGCGCGACCGCAAGCGGCGCGTCGATCGGTTCCAGACGGAGCCCGACTGCCGCCTCTTCCTCGTGAGCCTCAAGGCGGGAGGGCTCGGTCTCAACTTGACCGCCGCCGACTACGTGTTCATCCTCGATCCCTGGTGGAATCCGGCCGTCGAAGCCCAGGCGATCGACCGCGCGCACCGCATCGGCCAGCGCCGGCCTGTCTTCGCCTATCGGCTGATCGCCGAGAACACCGTGGAGGAAAAGATTCTCGATCTGCAGCAGAGAAAGCGGGAGCTCGCCGACGCCATCCTCGTTCAGGACAGCTCCTTGATCCGGAACCTCACCTCCGAGGATCTGGAGCTGCTGCTGAGCTGATCTGCCCGTCCCGACCCTTCGACATCCATACATGGACCTCGCCGAAGTTTCCCTGGGGAAACGTGGAAACGAGGGAGTACTTGGTCCGAAGCCACTCGAGCAGTGCCTCATCCTCGGTGTAGCTCCACTTCGCGGGAACCAGGAGAGCGGCGACGACGTCCGGCTCTCGCGTGCTTACCGGACTCGAAGAAGGCCCGCCTCTTCTTCCCTCCCAGATCCATACCGCCTGCGCTCGATCGGTAAGTCCGTTCTCATCCCAGAACGTCAGCTCGGGAGCCGCATAGGACATGCCGCCGAGACGCGCCGTTCGAACCGTCGAGCCGGGCTTCACTGTTTTCGACAGCCAGACGCCTACGGCGAGTGTGTCCTCTCCCCGCATCAGCATGCTGTCGAGCCCCTCGTTGCGCACGTAGCGTTGGATCTGCGGGGCATAGGCTCCGAGCGTGCTCAGAACGACGAGTCCCGTCAGCAAGGCCGAGATCCATTCAGGTTTCCCCGGAATTCGGCTCATGGAACGACTGAGAGTCACGAGCCAGCTCGCGACGACGAGGGCGGCGGAGGGCCATACGGGAGCGAGGAATCGGCTGAAAGGCATCCAGTCTCCCCAGGCATAGAGGACGAAGAGGATGCCGGCCAGGATGGGACCGATGGCGGCGCGGAAGACTCTTCGGAAATCCTCCAGGTCCCCGCGAACACGGAAGACAATCGCGAGAAGAAACGGCCACCCCACCGCGGCGGCCGCCTGTCCCAGGTACTCCCAGCCGAAAAAGGCTCCCCACGCGCCGGGCAGTTTTGCCCGAAACGTGTTCGGAAGCCACGTGTCGAAGTACGTCACCCGGAAGACCTGGTAGGCGACGAAGGGTGCGATCAGAATCGCGAGCTGACCGTAGGCACGAAACGGGTTTCCAAACCAAAGAAGGCCGTACAACATTCCTTCCGGCCTGGCGATCGCCGCACAGCCGAAGGATAGGCTCGCGAGCGTCGTCGGCTTTCGTTGTCCAACGCTCGCTACGGTTCCTGCCGTCAGCAGAAGCATCAAGAGAGGCGTCTCGAGGCCGGAGGTGGCATAGACGTGAAAGCCTGGAAATACCAGGAGAAGCACGATGGCCGCGGTGGCGATCTGGTCCCCAAGAACGAAAGCCCGGCGGCTCGCGAAGAGACAGGCGATCGTCGATAGCGAGCAAGCGAGACCGAGCGCCCTCGCGACATCCGGTATGGCGAAACCCGTCAGCCGGGTGCTGCCGGCGACGAGGAAAATCCACAGGGGATGGGAGAACCCTTCCACTCTTTCGCCGTCATTGAAAGTGAGACCCTGTCCCAGAAGGAGGCGGCGGATGTAGCGAAACGAGATGTAGGCGTCGTCGCTCACGTGCGACCAGAGAAAGTACGAAAGCGCGAGCGTGAGCGCACAGGCACCGAGGGCGACGACCCGGCAGTATTGCTCGCCGACTCGTCGGTCGAGAGGAGTCACGTTTTCCAGTGTGCGACGCCTAGCGCTAGCGCTCGCCGCGGAGCATGCGCTCGAACGCCTCCAGGTTCCCCATCGCGTCGTTCACCGGGTTGTGGTCATGGGGCGTGATCCGAAGACGCTTCCACTTCTGCGTATGGCGAAAATCACCGCACAAGCCAGCATAAAAATCTGAGATGCGGCGCGCGGAATGGCCGAAGGGGTTGTGGCCCAGGTGGCGGAGAAAGCCGTCGTTCACCCATTGAAAGTCGAACGCGGGATTGTCGGAGACCATGACCGGCCGGCCCGAGGAATGCTCCTTCAACCACAGGTCGAAGCGGAGGAAGACCTCGCGGGCGTCCAGGGGCGGGCCCGCCGGCTCGGGAATCGCGGGATTGTCCGCTCGAGGGCGAGAGGGGACGAGGACGCCGTGAAAGGTCTGCTTCTCCGGGTACGTGACGGCGCCGAACTCGGTCAGCGCGCCGAGCGCCGGACAGCCGCCGTAGGCTTCACAATCGACGAAGACGAGGCCCATGGGAGGTCATCTTCCTCTGGATTCCACTTTTTCGCCAAGTGTCGGGGAGATTGGATTCGCCGACTTCTGCGGTTCGGCGAAACGCCTCATGAGGATTCGGCGGACGGCGTCGATGAAACGCTCGCCGGCGTGCGGAGCCGGTAGGCTCGCTCGACGATAGCCGCGAGTTGTGGGCCTTTCCGCGGCTCCCTTGACCCCGTCGCTCCGGATCGTCAAGATCGCGCGACACCACGATGGCAGTTGACCCACTCGACGGTCTCGAATTTCATCGCACGGGCTTCGGCCTGCTGCCGGAGGGGACGGATCCGGGGCTCGCGGTTCATGCCGTGCTTCCGACCGGCATCGACCGTCCGTTTCGCTCCTGCTCGTGTACGTCGAGCCGGAAGCGAACCTGCCGCCACTTGAAGCGCCTCGGTCAGCTTCGCGCCAAGCTCGCGTCTCGCTTCGGGGAAGCCACGCCCCAGGAGGCGTTTCAGGCGAGCTTGTGGTGGAGGCTCGGCGACGCTCTCTTCGGCGGCGATCGTACGCCGCTCGATCGCGTCCGCCTGGAGAGGGACGGCGGCGGAGAGAGTCTTCGAAACCCGGACGGAGGCTTGCTCCTGCGGCGAATCGGGATCTCTCCCTCGGACGTCCGGCTTCTGGAGCGTCTGGGGTTTCTCGCCGCCTCGGGCGCCATCGATCGAGCCGGCCTCTTGAAGAAGCTGTCCCTGTTGCTGCGGACCCCGACCGAAGCGGAGTTCAACCACCGGGGAGCGCACTCAGAGCTTCAGAGCTTCGAGGAAAGTTTCTTCGGGAGGCTCTCCTATCACTGCTTCCGAGAAGGACTCGAGGGGAGCTTCCATCCGCGGGTCGATGAGGAGACGGGAGAGTTTCTGCTGAGTTTTCACCCTCGGGAAGCGGAGCCTCTCTTCGAGCTCTCGGTCCCGAGAGAGCAGGTGTGGAGGACTCTGGCGCTTCTCCGCGAGCTCTTCCCCGATCAGGCGGATCTCGCGGTGCGCCCGATCCCGCTGCGGTCGATCTTCATGGTTTCGGCGAAGACCGAGCTGGATCTGGAGGTCCGGCCCGCCATCGAGGCGATGCAGAGCGAAGGCGAGCGCCGCTACCTCGACCGGGAAGATCTCGAGAAGTATCGCTACGGCGAGCTGGTCTTCGTACCCGAGCTGGGCGTTCTCGCCGAGCTCGAGAGGCCGGGCCGCGAGCGTAGGTTTCGCGCGCCGGTAGCGATGACCCTGCGCAAGAGCGAGATCGGGACTTTTTTGTCGGAGCACCGCCTTGAAGTCGAGGAAGGCACGGTGGTCCTCCAGGAGGCGATGCGGCCGATGGTCGTCCTTCGCGAGCCGGACTCGGTTTTCATCGATCCCGCCGCGATCGACCGAAGCTGGTACTACCTTTCCGTGCGTTACGGGTTCGGAAGCGCCTCGATTTCGCTCGCGGACATACTTCGGGCGAAGGCGGATGGATGGAGCCATCTCGAAACTCCGGCGGGCTTCGTCGAGCTGGACGCGCCCGCGTTCAAGAGCCTGGACTTTCTCTCCGGAAGGAAGACCGAAGAGGGACGCGTGCGGCTCACTGCCGCGGAAACCATTCGCCTGGTGCTCGCCGCCGGGGGAGCCGCCCGCCTCGACGGAGAGACGAGCCAGAAGGACGTTCTCGCCCGCCTGCTGCGGGCCGAGCCCTCGGGCCCCTCTCAGGATCCGCCCGGTCTTCGAACGCCTCTGCGGTCGTATCAGAGGAGGGGGCTCGACTGGCTGCGGTTTCTCGCCGAGAACGGACTCGGCGGCCTTCTTTGCGACGATATGGGCCTCGGGAAAACGCACCAGGCGATGGCGCTCATTCTCTGGCTTCGCGATCAGTCGGAAGAGCGCCGCGTGCGAAGCCTCGTCGTGGCCCCGACGACGGTGATCAGTCATTGGCGGGACAAGCTCGGCGCCCACGCTCCGGATCTCTCCGTCGTCCTCCACCACGGCGCCGGCCGCGGCCTCAGCGAAGCGTTCGACACGGCGGACGTCGTCGTTACCTCCTACGGCGTCTTGAGAATCGATGCCGGCTTTCTGGGAGAACGCGAGTTCGATGTCGCCGTTTTCGACGAGATCCAGAACCTGAAGAACGCGGAGACTCAAGCTCATCGGGCCGCGGCCGCTGTCCGAGCGCGCGTGAAGCTCGGCCTCACGGGCACTCCCGTCGAGAACTCGGTCTCCGACCTGAAGGCGCTCTTCGATCTCGTGCTCCCGGGCTACCTGGGCTCGCGGGCCGAGTTCGGTCGCTCGTACGTGGAGAGGGCCGAGGCGGGACTGCGGGATCTCCGAAGGCTGACTGCGCCCTTCACCCTGCGCCGCCTCAAAAGCGACGTGCTCACCGAGCTCCCGGAGAAGATCGAAGACGTCCGCACCTGCGCCTTGAGCGAGGACCAGCTGACGCTGTATCGGGAGGCCATCGATGCCCGCGCCGCGCCTCTCGTGGAACAGCTCCGGGCTCGAGGAGAGCGTCCTTCCTACATGCACATCTTCGCACTCCTCACGCTCCTGAAACGAATCTGCGACCATCCCGCGCTCGCCCTCGGCCGCCTCGACGAGCACGCGCGGTACGCGTCGGGGAAATGGGACCTTTTCCAGGAGCTTCTCCAGGAGAGCCTGGATGCGGGGAGGAAGGTCGTGGTGTTCACGCAGTTTCTGGGGATGATCGATCTCTTCCAGAGGCACGTCTCTTCGCAAGGGATCGGCTTCGTCTCTCTGACCGGAGCGAGCCGCGATCGCGGGGAGATCGTAAGACGCTTCAACGAGGAGGACGACGTTCGGGTATTCCTCGGGAGCCTCAAGGCGGGCGGAACGGGCATCGACCTGACCTCGGCCTCGGTCGTCATCCACTACGACCGATGGTGGAACGCGGCCCGTGAGGACCAGGCAACGGATCGGGTCTATCGGATGGGGCAGAACAAGGCGGTTTCGGTCCTGAAGCTCACCACGGAGGGGACGCTCGAGGAGAAGATCTCCGCCATCATCGAGCGCAAGCGCCGCCTGATGGAGGACGTCGTTCGCGTGGACGATCCCGGAGAGAGCAAGACGTTCACTCGGGAGGAGCTCATCCACCTCCTCGCACCGGTCTGAGGGGGCAGGCGCCCGTGTCCGAGGGCTTCGTCAAGTTTCCGCGAACGCCGCACCTCGTCTGTCTCGGCCTCTGAAGATCAACCGCCTGGCGGCCGGAGCTTCCGGGACGGGAATCTCTCCCTCGGGATTGAGTTCCAGACCGAAACTGTAACGTCATCCGGACCAAGGTGGAGAGACCCTATTTGACTCCCTCCCTCTCCGCTCGCTACGATAAATCCGGAACACCCGAGAGAATCTCTTCCGAGTTCAAGCGCCCGCGACCGGGCCAAATTGTCGTCATTTCGAGGTCTGCCCCATGCTGAAAGAGTCCCCGAGGCCTGAGGTTTCGCGGCTCCAGGAACAGTTGGGCCGCGTCATTCTGGGAAAGCCCGAGGTCATTGAAGACCTCCTGATCGCACTTCTCGCGGGATGCCACATCCTGATGGAGGACGTTCCCGGAGTGGGGAAGACCACGCTCGCGAAGGCGCTCGCGAAGTCGATCTCGAGCGCGTTCACGCGGGTGCAGTTTACGCCCGACCTTTTGCCGACGGACATCCTGGGGAGCTCGATCTATAACCCGCGCGATGGGAGCTTCACGTTCAAGAAGGGGCCCGTCTTTACGAACATTCTCCTCGCCGATGAGATCAATCGGGCCTCTCCGCGAACGCAGTCGAGCCTTCTCGAGGCGATGAGCGAGGGGCAGGCCTCGATCGAGGGGGAGACCCGTCCGCTTCCGGCGCCCTTCGTCGTCATCGCGACCCAGAACCCGATCGAGTTCCACGGGACGTATCCGCTTCCCGAAGCGCAGCTCGATCGCTTCGGGATGAAGCTCGCGCTCGGCTACCCAGCGAAGGCGCAGGAAGTCGAGATTCTGTACAGCCAGTTTCACCACCATCCTATTGAAGACGTCCAGCCGGTCGTCGAGGCCCGGGAGGTGGTGGCGCTTCAGGACAAGGTGCGGCAAACGCGGGTCGAGCGCAGCCTCGGAGACTACGTGGCGGAGCTGGCAGGGGCGACCCGGAGACACGCTTCCGTGAAGACGGGCTGTTCTCCCCGGGGGACGCTCGCTCTCTTCCGGGCGTCGCAGGCCCGCGCGTTCGTCCAGGGCCGCGACTTCGCGATCCCGGAGGACGTCAAAGCGGTCGCGGTTCCCGTTCTCGCTCACCGACTCGCGCTCGATACCAAGGCGAAATACTCCGGAGTGCAGAAGGAGGACGTCGTCCGGGAAACTCTCGAAACCGTTCCCGTCGGCGTATGAAGTTCCGGCTCGCGCGGCGGCTCGCCGATCAGTACCGGGAGTGGCTGACTCCCCGGGGCCGGTACGTCTTCTGGGTAACGGCCGGGCTCGCGGTCATGGGGCTGAACACGAAGGGGAACCAGGTATTCAAGATCTTCTCGGTCACGGCTTCGATGCTTCTTCTGAGTGTGTTCTTCGCGGCTCTGCGAGCACCTCGGGTGAAGCTTTCCTGTGCTCTCCCCGCGCGCGCCACCGCGGGCCGGGCCCTCGCGATCCCGATTCGCCTGACCGGCGCCCAGTCGCTCCTTCGGCCGCTCCTTCTCTCGTTCCCCGGCAACGGAGTCGCAATCGAGCCGCGGCAGTCGGTTCTGGCGCCTGAGGGAGATCTCGACATCCGAAAGACGGTGACGCTCCGGGCCGAGAAGCGAGGACGATACCTCCTTCGCGGCCCGACCCTTCGGGCAACGGATCCGCTCGGGCTCGTGGGAGGCCGCGCCCTCCGCTCGTCCGACCAGGTTCTCTTCGTCTACCCGCGTTTCTACTCGATGGAGTCCTTCCGGCTTCCGGTCGGACGGCGCTACCAGCCCGGCGGAATCCCGCTCGCATCGCACACCGGGGACAGTCTGGAGTTTCTCGGAACCCGGGAGTACCGGCAGGGCGATCCCATCAAACACATCCACTGGCGCTCGTGGGCCCGGGTCGGAAAGCCCGTGGTGATGGAGTTCCAGGAGGAGTATTTCTCGCGCATCGCCATCCTCCTCGAAACGTTCCTCCCCAAGAGGCCGACGCCCGCCGAGGAAGAGGCTTTCGAGGGAGCGATCTCGGTCGTGGCGTCGGTCGCGGACTACTTCAGCCGCAGCGAGTACGTGGTCGATATCTTCGCCGCCGGGCCGGACATCTATGAAGTGAGCGCGGGACGAAGTCTCGCGTACCTGGAGAACATTCTCGATGTCCTCGCGTGCCTCGAGCCCTGCCATGCGCCTCCGTTCCAGGATGTGGGCCCGGCGCTCTTCGAGAAGCTCCGGGGAATCACCAGCGTCGTCGCCGTCGTTCAGGACTGGGACGAGGCTCGAGAGGCGTTTTTACGGCGGGTGAAGTCCTTCGGGGTCGATCTCCGGGTCCTCCTCGTTCGCGAAGCTCCGACTCGGAGGAACTGGACCGCGGCCGCGGACGAGCTCGGAGAAATGAGCCGGATACGGCCTGCCGAAGTCCAGCAAGCACTCGAAAGCGAGAGTCGATGAAGCGCGCCTGGTTGGCGACTCTGTTCGCGGCCTCGGCGAGCTCGTTTGCCGTGAACGTGCAGACACCAGTCGGTTGGGCCTTCGTCGCCGCCGCTCTTCTCTCCGTCTTCTGGCGAGGGGGCCGCGTCTCACCGAGTGTCGCCGGCCTCGGAAAGAGAGTCATTCAACTGGCTCTGATTCTGATGGGGGCTCTCGGGTGGGTGCTCGTCAGCTATCCGATGCTGAGCGCGCCGACGCTGCACCTCGGGGCGCTCCTCCTCGGATGCACGTTCGGTGCTCTCGGAAGTCTTTTCCTCGTGACGGACGGACTCACCGACCGGGAGGGCGCCATCCCGGCGTCAATCGGGCTCCTGGTCGTTTCCGCCTTCGACCTGGAAGCAAGAATCCTCCCGTACCTCATCGCTGCCGGTGGAGCCGGGTTTCTCTATCTCGTGGCGGAAGTCCTGACTGTCCGAGCTCACCGCCGATGGGCCCGCGCATTGGTTCTCGCGGGATTCGCGATCCCGTGCGCGGCGACGGCGATCGGAATCGTTGTCATGCTCCCGTGGACTCAGGAAAAGATCGAGGAGACGGTGCTCATCACCTATGCGCCGAAGGCAGATGGCGGGGAGGGGCATCGGAGGCTGGGAGATCTTCGGAGCCTGAAGCTTTCGAAGAGAGTGGTGATGCGGGTTTACAGCGAGCGCCCGCAGAAGCTCAGGAGCGGCGTTCTCGTTCGATTCGATGGGGCTGCCTGGCACCGGGATCCAGCGACGGTACGGACGCTCGCTTCGACGACGGCTCCGAGTCTCGGAGAATCCGAGCAAGCGTTCCTGAGCGCCATCCCGGGAAGCGACTTTATTCCGGACGCCGGAGTCCTTGCCGGGCAGCGGCTCATTCGAACGGCAGTCATTCGAGTCGATGGGAGCGGTCTCGCGACTCCGGGAGGCTCGCGGCTGGTTCACGCGCCACTCGAGAGCGTTCAGATCGATCGAGCGGGCGTCGTGCAAGCGCCGCCGCGGACCGCGGTCAGGTGGTACGGCATTCTCCACGAGATGGACCACCGGCTGGCGCAGGAAGGTCCTTTGGAAGCGGCGGAGCGCGAGTCGGGCCTGCAGCTCCCCGAGGGCCTCGATCCGCGAATCCACGAGATGGGGACGAGGCTCCTCGAAGGGGAGTCGAGTCCAGAGCGGGCTGTCGAGAAGGTCATCGCCCACCTGAGAAGCGAGTATCGCTACTCGCTCGATACGGGCGAGATGGATCAGCGGGATCCCCTGGCGGACTTTCTCTTTCAGAAGAGGAAGGGCTGGTGCGAGTACTTCGCGAGTGCTTCGGTGGTTCTTCTGCGCACTCAGGGAATTCCCGCGCGCTACGTCACGGGCTTCAACGTCATCGGAAGCCAGAAGAAGGACGACTACTACCTGGTTCGCGACTGGGACCGGCACGCGTGGATCGAGGCCTACGTCGAGGGAAAGGGCTTTGTCGAGTACGACCCGACACCGGCGGCGGAGTACGAGAGCCTGCATGCGGGGCTGAGCGACGGATTCTGGACGGAGGGAGTGGAGTGGTTGAGGGCCCGTCTCGCGGGCTGGTACGTGCGGCTGCGGTACCTGGATCGGTCGCGTCTCTCGGTTCTGGGGGCATGGCTTCTCGGGATCGTTCTCTTCGCCTATGGCCTTATGCGATTCGTTCGGCGCCGTCGGCGAGGGGTGAGAACGCTCGGCTTGCACGAGGCGCCGAAACCGGTCCCGACGGGACTGGAACCTCTCGTCGCGAAGCTCGACCACCTGGCGGCGGAGCTCGGGTATCCTCGACGGGCAGTGACGGCTCCTCTCGAGCATTGGAAAAGCGTTCCCGAAGATCGCCTGTCCGGCTCTCAGCGGGAAGCGGGCATTCGCGTCCTCGAAAGCTTCTATCGCGCCCGATTTGGCGGTGTCGCTGTTTCACCGACTGAGGCCGAGAGCCTGGCACGAATCCTCGATGCGACGTAAGGACTCAGGCTCGAATCCCTATCAACCTCCGGACGTCGGCGAGAAGACCCTCCCGCAAATCTCGCCATTCCGATACGCGGTGAATGTCGGTTGTGGACTGGCGGCACTGATTGTTGCGGTTCCTAGCACGGGGATGGCCCTCTGGTCCATGTCCGGCGCAGAGATCCCGGGCATTCTCGTGGGCATCCTCGTCATTCTCGGTATGGGGCATTCCATCTGGTGGGCACGCCGCGCGAGGCACAGGAAGCGGATGGACGGTTCTTGACTCATTGAGCCCTCGCCGAAGCACCGTGATCGTCCAGAAACGCGAGTACGACGGCCTTCCAGTCGGGATGGTAGATTGCGCCGACGTGATCGACGCCCACCGCAATCCATAGTCTGTGGGATCCCGGGTGGGCGTCGACGATCCGTCGGACGACCGGCTCGGGCATTCGCTTATCGTCTCCATCCACGATGGCCAGGAGCGGCGCCTGAATGCGGGAAGCCGCGGCCAGCGTATCGATTGCATCCGCATCGAATCCAGCCAGCCACTCTGCGCCCTGGACTGAGAGCGGGATGAGGGGGACCCACGAAGGAAGACCGAAAAGAAGCCGCGCGTGGTGCGCTACCGTGTTGCGGTAGGTGTCGTATGGCGCCTCGACGATGACCGCCCGGACGTCGGTCCGGTCGGCGGCGGCGAGAAGCACGGCGACGGCTCCCATGGAATGGCCCATGAGCACGAAGCCGTTCTCGGCGAGTCCCTCGGCCTCCAAGTAGCCAATCGCCGCGCGCACGTCCTTGCTCTCGTGGCCGCCGAGTGTCGTGAACGTGCCTTCGCTTCCTCCGTGTCCGCGCAGGTCGGGGAGAAGGACGGTTTGCCCACGGTCGAGAAACGGCTGCGCGTGCTCCTGATAACTCTCGAGAGTGTCGCCGAGTCCGTGGACGATGATGACGGCGGGGAGCTTGGAGTTGCCGCGCGAGAGCCACGCGCGCAGCCGTAATCCGTCGCAGACGAACCGCACTTCCTCATACCGCGCAGACGGGCGGGCGGACACGGGTACGCGATGAGCGCGAGTCATGAGGAAAGCGAAAACGGCAGGCAGCGCTACGAAGAAAGCCCCGCCGTAGAGCGCGATTCGCAAAAGCAGCCTCCGCAAGAAGCTCCGCTCGGGCACGGATGTCAATCCGCGCCGGGTTTCCGCGTAGCGGTCATCTCGTTCGACGGTGTCCGCCCATAGCGGTCTAGGAGGATACCAACGGCGGCGTCGGGGAGCTATCGGCCGACCGAGGCGGATGGAGGCTCTTGGCCAGCCCGAGCGCCAGAAACGCGAACGCGGCGACGATCGAAGCGACTCCGAGCTCGAGGGCCGTCTCCGGCACGACTCCCGCCCAGTTCTTCACAATCGCGCTCGGCGCGTGTCCGGAGAGCGCCATCAGCAGAGTGGCGGCGGCGGCCCAAACGAAAGGCTTCTCTCGCGAGAGCGCGAGATGGAGGAACCAAAGGAGCGCGAGCCCAGAGAGCGCGACGCGAAGCGGAGTGATGACGACGTCGAAGCCAAGCCAGGTGAGACTCAGGAGGTCCGGGCCGCTCGTCGAGAGGAGAAGCGCGAAAACCGGAGCGGCCCATCGAACGAAGAAGCGGAACGGACCGAGCCACCGCTCGAGGGTGAAGGACAGATAGGCCGATGCGCCGAGGAGAAGCGGAGTCACGTAATAGGCGTGCAACGGCAGACTGTAGAGCAGGTGAAGCGCGAGGAAGTGGAACAATAAGGACCCGAACGGAAGCATCAACGCCGCGCTACCGATCCAGCGAGCCGCAGGAGACCCCGCGGTTTCCGGCGCTCGCTCGGCCCAGAGCAAAGCGACGGGGACGCATCCGACGAGCCACCAGAAGCCGTAAAGGATGTGGGGAAGCACTTCCGGTCCAAACCCCTGAGTGGAGATCTTGCTGTCCAGGTAGTAAAACGCGCTTATGGTCCCCGGAAGGTAGAGGAGCACCCCGAGCTCGGCGATCGCGACGGCGAGCGCCCGGCGCGACGTGAGACCCAGGGCATCGCGGAGAAGGACGAGTTTCACCGCGGCGAGGACGAGGAGCGCCAGGGCAACCCAGGGAGCCACCCATGGATACGCTGCGGCGAGCTCGGCGTTCAGATAGGTTACGTCGACCAGAAACGCCAGACCCAGGAGGAACAAGGTCGCGGCATCGCGTCTCGCGTGGCCGCGCCGATTCAGGTACAAAGCCAGCCCGAGGAGGATGAACTCATAGACCTGAAGAACTCCCATGAGGCCGACGAGCGGTTTCCACCCTGGTGCGGGCGTCAAGTGCCTGCTGAGCGCGAAGCATCCGAGAAGCATCGAGAGAGCGCTCAGGAGATAGAAGGGATTCCTGCCGGTGCGAAGTATTCGTTCTCCGAACATAAATGACTCCATAGAAGTGCCGGGGGGGCACGCCGTGCGCCCATTGCAACGGATATGCCGTCGAGGGCGAGTGCGAATTTCCCTGGATTTTCACGCTTCGCGCCCGCCGCCGCCCCACGAATTGTCACAAGGAGTGACAGAAAATCGCCCGGGAGTCAGAAGAGAAGGATGAGGCGTCGAAGAGCGCTCTCGAGTGCTTTCAGCTCGATCCGGGAAGGAGGTTCCGCGGAGTGACCCTCCGGTGGAGGAGCCTCCCGGGAGGCTTCACACTTGCCGGTGTACGCGACAACCCTGCGGCATGGGGTGCAGCCGTCCAGGTGAACCATCAGGGAGAGCCGCAATCGGCCGCTCGCGCGTCCGTCGGGAAGAAGGGCCAGCGTCTCGGCGTACGGACATTGGGTTGAATCGGGCATTTCCCTCGAGTCTCTGGACCCTAGACGGCCCTGAGCCCGAAAATTTACCGTTCGCTCGCCCAACTTGCGATGGAACGCGTTCTCCGGAAGGTGGAACGATTTGGGCGAAAAATACGCGCCACTGAAAAAACGGATTGTCCGGCCGTCATACTAGGAAACGGCTTTCTCGCCGAGCGGAGGGAACTCGAAAATGTGCGCAACTCCGGCCACCCCATACCTGTACAAGAGCACGGTGCTGAGGCGCCCTCTCCCCGCCGCCCCCGATACCCCCGCCGGCATCGTCGGGCGGTCTCAGGCGCTAACGCGGGTCCTGGAGCGGCTCGCGCTGGTCGCGCCGAGCGAGGCCACGGTTCTGGTCGAAGGGGAGAACGGAACCGGGAAAGAGCTCGTGGCGCGGGCGATTCATCTGGCAAGCCGCCGGGCGCAGAAGCCGTGGGTCGTGGTCAACTGCGCCGCCATTCCGGAGCACCTCCTGGAAAGCGAGCTTTTCGGCCACGAGCGCGGCGCGTTCACCGGCGCCTTCGAGAGACGGATCGGAAGATTCGAGCAGGCGAACGGCGGCACGGTGTTTCTCGACGAGATCGGGGAGCTCCCGCTGTCGCTCCAGGTCAAGCTCCTCCGCGTTCTGCAGGAGAAGACGGTGCAGCGGCTCGGCGGCGGGAGCGAGGTTCCGATCGACGTGCGTTTCGTCGCCGCCACGAACCAGAACCTGAGGAACATGAAAGACACGGGGAAGTTTCGCGAGGACCTGTACTGGCGGCTCTACGTCGTCCCTCTGATGGTGCATCCGCTGCGGGAGCGCCCGGAGGACATCGAGCCGCTGGTAACTCACTTCGCTCGCCGCTACGCCGAGGAGCTTCGCGTCGCGCCGCCTCGAATCGATCGCGCGGTTGTCGAGTGCTTCGAGCGCCACCCCTGGCCGGGGAACGTGCGGGAGCTACAGAACCTCGTGCATCGCCTGGTGATTGTCTCGAAAAACGGCGAGATCTCGAGAAAGGATCTTCCGCCCGAAATGCGCGGGGACGATGTCACGGAAGAGCCGGCAAGGCCGGAGCCGTTTCGGGATCTCCTGGGCAGCGCGCCGCAGACCTATGACGAGCTCCAGGCTCGGAGGCGCGATCTTCTCCGGCTCGCCCAAAGGGCGGCGAGACAGCTCGAGAATGATTTCGTCGACGCGATCCTCGAGAGGCACTCCGGCAACAAGTCGAAGGCCGCGGAGGACGCGGGGATGCACCGCACGCTGATTCACAGGAACCTGCGGAGCCGCATCACGAGGAAACCGTGACTTCGCGGTTCTCGGCCTCGGCCACACGAAAAGCCTCTCCTCCGTGCCAGAGGTCCTGATGCTTCCGATGGGAGGCGGAGTAGCCGTCCCGGAAGAGGAAGTCGTAGTACTTCAGGTCGAGGTGGTGCGACTGGATCCAGATCCCCGGGACGAAGATCGCGTCGACGTGCGCGGGAAACCGGCGATGGGTCTTGTAGATATAGCTGCAGATGTCTTTGACGCACTGGACGGTCTCCTCCCGGTACGGAGGCACCTCGTCGAGGTACTTCGTCGCGAAGCCGTCGCGGAAGATCTTCTCGAAGGGCTCGGGATCGCGATAGGTGCCGTTCTCTCCATACTTCATCTTCAGGACCGCGTCGACCGCATCGGACATGTTCTCGTAGTAAGGAGGGCAGAGGCCTTCGAGGACGCCGTCGAGGCCCACGGGATTCGCGCGCGGCTTTCCGAGAAACGTGCCCCAGCGGAACATGTCGCGGAGACGGAATTGCGGAATCTGGTAGCGGAATCCGAGGCCCTTCGCCTGCTCCCGGAACAGAGGATGTCCGAGTAGATAGGGCGACGCGAAGGACGCGTGGATCCAGCCGCCGAGTCCCATCGCCTGCGTCGTCAGAAAGACGTTCTGCAGCAGCAGATAGGCCTCGATGTCGGTGCGGAACGTGCCGAGCGCCCCGAGCGGCGCCGGGATGTCCTTGTTGAGAAATCCGTTCCGAATCCACTTCCGCACTCCGGCCGGCATGTAGTAGTTGCGGTCGTCGAGGATTGCGGGCCGGGTGCCGTCGGGCTGGGTGAGGAGATAGAGAAGCCCGTTGACGTACTGGCGCGTCATGTCGACGATCGGGAGGAGAATCGTCGTTCCCGGGAGATTCGAGAGGAACCGGTTCGAGTCCAGGTAGTAAGGGAATCGCCGGGGCAGATCGAGTCTCCCTTCGATCAGGCGGTGCTTCGAGCGCCGCGCCCGGTCGATCAGGCTTTCGGGAGTGAGCGGGACCTCGCGCTCGTTTCCCGGAAGGCGTTTCAGGAAGTACGTGCCCTCGTCGTTGATGAGGAGAAAATGGGTCGCCTGCGCATTGTCCGGGCTTCCCGCCGCGCGCCCTCCCATATATAGGTTGGGCGAGCCCAGGATGTCCTCGCCGTCCTCCATCTCGAACGGACGGTCGGGCATGGTGATGCCGGTGGCCCCGGTCGCGGCGATGAGGAGCGCCTCCTCGAGCTCGGTCAGGGGCTGCGGCTTTTCGTCCGAGGTGTAGCTCAGGCTTCCCGCGGGAACCGATTGGACCCCTTTGCTCACCCGGCGCGTCCGCCGGTTGAACATCGCCCTCAAGAGCGGATACTCGAGGGCGCACTCGAATCCGCGAGGAAGGCCGGTCATGGGTTCGACTCCCGCTCTCGAGTCCCGCCGGAGCGGAGCGGAACCGGCCGCCAGGGCTCGAAGGAGTTCTTGAGATTCTGCACGATCGGCGTGAGCTCCGGGTAGTGCCGGATGAGAACGCTCTTGAAGTCGTTCCCGGCGATCCAGTCGATTCCCGCCTGGCTATAGACGGCGGGTGTGAAGTCCGTGGTGAAGAACCGATCGCTCTTCAGCCGGCGCGACGCCATGAGGATGAAGATCCGAAACGCGGTGTCGCTGAAGCCGAAGCCCCTTGGAGGCGCTTCCGCGAAGAGCCCCACCATGAGGTCCACGTCGTCGATCTTGTTCTGGTAGATGCGGCGAATCTCATCGGCCCACTGAGGGTTCTTGCATAGCTTCGAGAATGACTTCACTCTCGGACGATGAAGCGCCTCCCGGAAGTCGTTGTAGCGGGGAACTCCTCGCTCCCGATCGCGCAGGACGTCGACGGCCGCGAGATCGAGCTCCTCCTGGTTCCCGTTCTCGTCCCTCCGCACGAGGTGCTGGAAGAAACGGGGGTAGTTGTGGAGGGTGATAGCGCCGGGGTGGGTGATGCCGAAGGAGTAGAATAGGTTCTTCATTCCGAGCGACTCGACGACGCCGCGAGTGTGCGGCCCCTGGACGTCCTGGAGCTTCTTCGCGCCCAGGGACTCGTTGGTCTCGTGGGAGCGGAACGCGAAATCATCGGGCATGAGCGGATGCATCCGATAAACCGAGACGAACTCTTCGGTCAGGGAATAGGGCGCCGCATGGTGGTCCGTCGTTGAGCCCATGATGCCGCTCCAGATGTCGTCCTCACCGAAACGACCCAGGCTTGTCGTGATCTTCTCCCCCAGAAGCCCCCACCAGTTGCCGCGCATGGCGACCTGGATTGTCGGATGAGCGACTATCGCCGGGGTCCACTCGACGGTGTGGATCTTGGCCATGACCGCCGCGTTGATGAGCCGCGCCTTCTGGAACAAGAGCTCGTCGTGCCAGTGCGGGTACTCGAGGGCCAGCCGGTCGCATATCGCGTTGTGCTCCAGTGTGAAGATTGTGTGGAGCATGCTGAGGCCGATCCACCAGTTGTCGTTGAGGCCCGTGACCTCTGAGCCGTTCTGGAAGGGGAGAAGGCCGCCGTCGACGCGCAGCTTGCCTCCGCTCATCGTGCGGAGGGACCGCGCGGCGGCCTCGCTCGCGCCGTAAATCTGCGATCCGTCCCACCAATGGGGCTGCTCGTTCGCGAAGGCCGGAGGGCGCGCGGCGTCGCCGGAGGGCTCGGGGAGGCTCTCGCGCACCCGCATGGGCTCGCGGTCCCATTCGTAGCCGCGAAGCTCGATGGACTTGTCTTTCTTTCTCTTGTGGCTGAACCAATCGTGCACCTGGAACTGGATCCAGGCGGCGGCCAGGAGGTTGAGGGACGTCGCCGGCACGAAAGAGTGGCGCGTCATGAGCTCGCGGCTCACCGTGAGAGGGTTCGGCTCCAGAAGGCGAGGGTTCTTCACGACCCGTTCGAGCGGGACGTTGCGCCCGAACCGCGCGCCGGCGGCTCCCATGCGCGCCTCGGAGAGATCGTTCCCCAGGCCCTCGGGGTGGCGGAACGCCGCGGCCTCCCGGGCGGGCGGAGCCGGAGGCGCCGGGTTGACACTCGGAAGGACCTCGCGCTCCTCGGTGTCGTGAAGGTTCTCCCGCCTCAGGACGGTCCGGAACGCGTAGAGGTTCGCGAGGCCGAGAGAGACGGGAAGAGAGTGCCAGGGGATGAGGACGTTCACGATGGTGAAAGTCTTTTCGATGAGAGATTCCAGGAGGCGGCCGAAGAACCCGACGGGAACGAACGACACGCGCTGCTCCCGGTGGTCGGCGCTCGCCTGATAAACAATCTTGCGCGCCCGGTTCAGACTTCCGAGAGGGCGAAACTCCTCGGTGGTATTGAACGGATTGAACTCGAATCTCTCGACGAGCGCTTCGGCCGAGCGAGCTTCGGGAGCGCTCAGATCCTGCCTGGGGATGACGAGCTGGGCGATGGGCTCGGACGGCGCGTTTGCTTCCTTCCATTCCAGAACACCGTCCTCGATCGGAGTATCGCTCGCGTTCACGTAGCGCTGCACCCGAAAGTCGTAGACGATATCCCCCTCCTGGAGCCGCTCGGCCAGGTCTTCTCGCAGGAAGTTGTCTCTCTTCGTGAGGAGGGGAATCTTCGATTCGGGCACCGCCTTCGTGCCCGCGGCCGGGGTCAGGTTGTACTTGACCGCGTAGCGGCCGAAGCGGATCGGGGCGCGGCTCCAGAAGGTCTCGGTCGCGAGGCTGTAGACTTTCTTCGATGCGCCGCGAATGAGGCTCAGGAGCATGCGCGGCATCTCGAACGGTCCGAGGCCGAAGAGGAGCTTGAAAGGGATCGATACCTTCGAGCGACTCGACATCGCCTTTGCGGCGACCATGAACTGGCGGGAGTCTCTCGCGTGAGACGCGGGGGCGTTGGTCATGAGGAGGTCGTGAGATTGGCCGTCCGGGGTGGTGATGCGGATGGCGGCGCCGCGAAAGTCGGCCTTCCCGTCGGCCTTGATCTCGCCCGATGCGTTCGAAAGGCGCACCGTGGCCGGGTACCGGCTTCCCGGGCGGAAGAAGCCCACCTGAAGATCCACGGGAACGTTCGGCAGAACCCGAAACACGGCATTCGAGACGCCGAGCTGGATCTTGGCGTGGAGCGCGCGGCGGACCTCGCCCGCCTTGGCGCTCCTCTTGTTGTTCGACTGAACGAGCTGGATATCGCGGATGAACCCGCGTACCAGGCGGGCTTCGGCCTCGGGAGTTCCGCCAAGGTAGGCCTCCCGCCAGCCGGTTCCGTCGTCCGCTCGGCCCTGGGCCGGACTCGCGACTTGAAGCTCTCGTTCGTTCAGGGTCTTCGCAATGGCCATGATTTCGCCTCCCGCGCGTTGTCTCAGAGCAAATGCCGTGCCGCCGAGGGGAAAAGAGGTTACTCCCGTCGTGAGTAGTGGTTAGAGCCGAAGCGGGTGTAGCCGTATCTGCTACACGCACGCACGCTTCGTCATTCTCCGGAGCTGAACGGGTTGCTCCCGAAACGGAAGGCTACCGCGAAGAAGAAGTTGATGTGATAGGGCTCGACCGCGAGCTGGTCCGGGGTCAGCGCCTCGCCCACGATCTGACCTGTCTGGTACTGTCCGTCGAGGCGCTTTTGCTGGTGGAAGACGCCGCCGGCGAGAAGGCTCAGATTCTGATTGAACATCGCGGCACCGCCGAGAAAGACGACGGGACTCGACACGTCGAACCCGAGCCCGCCCACCGGGCTGAACGCCCAACTCCGGTTCTCCCATTTGCGAGGAAGCCAGGTGAAGAAGATCGCCGGGACGAAATCCAATCCGCCGGGGGGCTCCTTCTGCCGGATCTCGAACTGACCGTTTCCGAGGGACTCGGCGAAAAACTCCTCGTCCTCGTCCGGAAGAAAGCCGACTCCGTAGGTCGTGAGCCACCGGCCGCGGGGTCCGGTGGTGTAGGTCGTCTTCCACACGAGTGTCTGCTCGCCCTCGATGCGGGACACTTGGACGACGAGGCGCTCGCCCATCGAAAGCACAACCGCACGGAAGGTGTGGGTGGTCTTTTCCTCGATGTGCTGGTTCAGGGTCTGCCGCTCCTCATCGGAGCAGAGCGTCACCCCCTGACCGCGCGCGGTCTCGACGAGGAGTGCGACCTCGGGCTCGGTATTCGCGGTGCCAAGCCCGCTTAGAAGCCCGGCGATGACGTCGCCGCAGGTTGCCGCCGCGGCCGGGGACCGGGGAATCGAGAAGTTCAGCTCCACCATGGGAATCGTCTCCACGTCCGCTCTAAGCGTGTACGCGTGCTGGGGCACCCGGTTGATCGCCTTGACCCGCAGCACCGCTCCCGGTGGGACGGTCTGCTCGATCTCGCTCCCGGGTACGAGCGCGGCGAGGTCGAGGATCTCAGTCTCTTGAGCGCTGGCCGAGGCACAGAGGAACGTGAGCGCGGCAAGAAAAGAAAGTCGTTTCATGCCAGGGCTTCATGCAAGCTCGCTGCCAGCATTGCGCCTGGCAATCTGGACTTCACTGGAGCGGGTGCCGCTACACTTCAGTACGGAGTCTTCTGGTCTTTCTCGATTCCACAGAACCATCGTGACGGCTGGTACAACCCGAAGGCGAGCCGAAACTCGAAGATCGGGCTCCGGTCCTCGCGGAAGGCGGCCCCGGCCTGGAAGAGGAAATTCGTTTTCCAGAACGGGACCTCCACCATGGGTCCGATGCTGAACCAGAGTCCGTCCTGAAAGCGGAAGTCCCCGTCTGCGATCTCGATTCCTTTGTGGAGTCCGGCATAGACGCCGAAGAGGTTCGAGACGAGACGCTCGTAGCGAACACCGACGTCGAGCCTTCGAGGCTCGGCCAGAGGAGCATGAGAAGCCTCGAGGGCGATGCGGCCGGGAAGCATCCCCAGGTAGCGAATCTGGTCGAGGTCCCGGACGTAGGCGACCTGCACCGCGCCGAAACCGGCGTCGCGGTCGTTTCCCACGCCGGCTCGCAGGAACGAGCGAGGGAACACCCAGGGCTTGAACATCGTCCTCGTGTCTCGCGCGTCCTCATGGGCCTTCAAGGTCTCGGCCGCTTCCCGACTTCTCGGATGGTCGTACCGTCCGCTCTCGATCTCTTTTCGGAACGACTCGATTTTGCAGACGGTCTGCCCGGGGGAGAGCGCGACCGCCGGGAAGAGCATCGCGGCGTCGGCGAGCCCGAGCCAATGCTCTCGCCGGCGCGGGGCCATCATCGAGCCGTCGTAGAGGAGGAAATGGGTGTCCTTCGTCCCGAACGCGTCCCGGACGCCCCAGACTTTGGCGCTTTCCTTGAAGTAGTTCTCGTCGAGGCCTGGAGTGAAGACTCCGTCGCGGTTGACGTCGGGAGCGGTCGCGTGCTTTCCGAGCTCCACCATCGCGAAGAGAGGAAGCTCGAGGGGGTAGCCTTTGTCGTCGAGGATGAGATACGTGTTGTTGGGAGCGTATTTTCCGTGCGCGCCTCCGAAGAGGGCCGCGACCGTGCCTCCGAGCTTGTCGACTTCGACGAACAGGTGCTCGCTGTCGTGAGGATGGGGCTCGAGCCCGCCCACGTCGAACGGGTAGTAGATCCAGTACTCGATGAGCCAGGAGCCCGAGTACGAGCTCACCCGCTCGTAGAGCGTGCATTCTGCCTTCCGCGCGTCGCCGAGACGGAGATAGGCGCGGAGATAGGCGTCGACCTCCTCCGTTCCAGATACCGCGGACGCCGGCACGTCGAGGCGCTCGCGAAGCTTCTCCCAGAGGCCGACCGAGCTCGGAAAAACGCGCTCCTGGTCCGCGAGCTCGAGGACGGGAGCGTAGAGCGAAACGTCCGGGACGACGTGGAAGAACGTCCATTCCATCGACGGAAGATCGCCGCGAGCCCGCGGGACGCCGAGCCGCGCCATTTCCAAGAGATCCTCGAGATTGCCGGTGAGTTCGCGAAGCGTCTCGCCGCTCGTTTCGTTTTCCCCGAGGAGAATGAGGTTGGCCTTGATGACCGCGGTAGCCATGTCGCCGAGCTCCGCGATGGAGGCTCCTCCAAAGGGGTCGACGACCCGCACCTTGTTTTCGTCCCCGAGCGCGAGGAGGTAGCGGTAAGGCTCTCGTTCGGTGCCGCCGACGATGCGGACCGCGCTTTCCGGAGTTCCCGGGGGAAGCTTGAAGCCCAGCTCGGACGAAAGTCGGCGCGCCGGATCGTAAAGAAACAGAAAACCCTCCCGGGTCGCGTACAGGATCGTGCCGTCGTCGTGCGCGGCGGCGGCGAGCACGTCGTCTACCGGTTCGTAGCCCTCGTGGGGCGCGCCGAGATCGTCGAGAACCACGAGGCGGTTCCCTTGAACCGTCGGGAACACCTGCCGGAGGAGGCGGTGGCTCGGAGGCGGCTCCGGGTCTGCCCGCGAAATGCTGTACGTCGGGCGCGAGAGGTCCACGACCTTCCGCCCTCCCTCGAACTCGAGAAGCAACTTGGTTCCGCTTCGAGAGAGGCTGACCCCGGTGAGCTTCGTCTCGGCGGGGTAAAGCAGGATGGTGCGGTAGCGCCACTCTTGACTTCCGTTAGTCGGGGTGGCGAGAGTCAGGAGACCCCGGCCTTGCCCCACCGCCACGATTTCGTTCAGGCGGCTGGCGGGTCCGGCTTGGTCCCCCTCCTGTGGCTCGACGGAGACTCGGCCCTGCCCGCGCGCTTCACGGTAAGCTTGGCCAGGCGCTTCACGGGAGAGGAGAAGGAGCAGCAAGAGCGCAAACGTGCGGTTCATGGCCTTGTCCCTAGCAATGACGATGCCATCGTGAATCCTTGCCCGCGGGAGTAAAGTGTTGCAGGGGCAGCTACACCGCTTTTGATTTTTTCCATACTTCCAGCGCCGGCGAAGTGGCAAGGAGTTTGAAGGGAATGTCTAAGGGAGGATTCGCTCATGAGGGCTTCGACCGCTTTTGCCTTGTGTTTCCTCGCGCTCGGCGCGGCGTGCATGCCCGTCTACCGGAGCTCCTTGACGGAGATTCCGCCGGAGGCGCCCGGATTCCAGGAGGTCGTTCAGGTTCGGTTTCTCGGAGTCGGCGGCTTCTCGCTCCGGCGGGGTGAGGACGTCGTTATCACGGCGCCTCTCTACTCCAATCCGAGTCTCGAAGAGCTGGATCGAAAGAGGCAGTTGACGCCGAACGTCGCCTGGATCGAGAGGTTCCATCCCCCGACGGCCGGGGTCAAGGCGATCCTCGTCGGTCACGCCCACTACGACCACCTGATGGACGTCCCTTATGTCTGGGCGAAGACGCCGGACGCGGAGATCTACGGAAACACGAGCATGAAGAACATTCTCGCGGGCTACGCGCCGGGGGCGGGCGGGGGGGACGTGCCGCGGATACCGCGCGACAAAGTCCGAGCCCTCGACCACGGGGGCGAGAACGTCGTCGACTACCGGATGTGTCTCCAGAATCAGGGCCCGCGGGAGCTCGCGCGAGGCCGGGTCGACGAGAGCGGCATGAGCGGCGAATGGGTCTACGTCCCGGGATCGAGAATCCGCATCCGGGCGCTCTGTTCCGAGCACCCGCCTCAGATCCTGAGCTCGATTCACCTGTGGCCCGGATGCATTCACCTGCCCCGGTTCGCTCCGCCGGACCGCTCCGAAGACTATCAGGAGGGTGAGACCCTCGCCTATCTAATCGACTTTCTCGCGGATGACGGGAAAACTCCTTTGTTCCGCATCTACTATCAGGACGCGCCCACGAACGAGACCATCGGCGAGATTCCCGGCGAGCTCAAGGAGGAGAAGGCGATCGACCTCGCACTCCTCTGCGTCGGCACGTTCTACGCTGTCGACCGGCCCACGCACATCGTCGAGAACACCGACGCCCGCTACATCATCCTCGGGCACTGGGAGAACTTCTTCCGCCCCCAGGACCAGAAGCTGAAGGGCATCCCGTTCGCCAAGGTCCGGCGGGTGGTGAGCGACGTGCAGAAGGCCGCTCCCGGGGCAGAAGTGTTCCTTCCGGCGCCTCAGACGGTGTTTCACTTGCGCCAGGGCGCCCGAGGCGTCGAGATGGTGGGAGCGCGGGACTAGGACCCTCCGGAGATTCCGCGCACCGGGACTCTTCCGCACTGGCGGCCATCGTCGCACGCTTCAGCGATTGCGGCGAGACCCCTTTGCTCGGTTCCGGTGAACCCCCGGTATCGCCAGCAGGCCTTCCGCTCCATGGCGGAGCGGTCCCAGCGCGCCCAGTCTTTTTTGTATTTGATGAGCTGGTATTCCACCCCGGTGTCGCTCTCGAGGCCCTGATTCACGTTTCCGTCCCATCCATGAGAGCCCCAGGCGATGCGCTTCTCCGCATCGATGACCATGACGGTGTGGCCGACCCCACGGCCCTCGTCGCGGTAGACCAGCACGTCACCGGTGAGGAGATTCAGATCGTCGCTGCAGCTATCGAACTGCTGCTTCATGGCGGTAGCGTCGCCCACCATGATCGCCGTCTGAAGATATCGATCGCCTTCGTTGTAGGGGAAGCCCGCGCGGGTGAACGCGTACCAGATCGATCGCGAGCAGTCGATGCCCAGGGCCAGATTCTCGGTATCGTTCGACCGGGACCAGTCATGCTGTTTGTAGGGGACGCCGTCGTCGAGGGAGCTCGAGTACACCGCAAGAGACTGCGCCGTCATCAGGACCTTGTACAGAGCGCTCTCCGCGTCGTCCGGGAGATAGGGACGAAGGTCGAAGCCGCGGATGGTGTACTCCCGTTGCTTGTCCCCGCGCGCGGCGGCTTGCTCAGGGTCGAGGAATCGGGCGTTCGCCTCGACGCGGAGAGGGAGGTTCGTCATGGTCCAGGTGGTGTCTTCCTTCGGCGCTCCGCCGATCGATTGCGCGCGGGTACCGGGCTTCAGGTACCGATCGAGGGCACGCTCGAGGCTGCTCCCCATACTAGCTGAGCGGCTACGGGACGTCTCGGCGAAGAGACGCCAGGCCACCGGATTCGTCCGTTTCGTTCCGAAGACGAGAACGTGATCCTGAACGCCGAGCGGGGGACCCGCGCGAAAGGTCTCCAAACCGCGGTCGAAAGTGACCGACTCTCCGGGTTGAAGGAGCTCCTGTCTCCCGTCGTGCGGAAGCCCGAGAATCTCGCCGTCGTTCGAGAGGATGAGTCCGCCCACGAGGAGAGGCGCCGGGGCCCTCTCGTCCAGGGTCACACGGACGTTCCACTGATGACAAAGCGGGATGACCTGCTCTTCATTGGGCTTCGAGGGAACCCACTCGCCGTCGGCGCACTGGATCTGCCGGGCGGCCTCGACGATCTCGACTCGAAGGGTTTCTTGATCCGTGAAGTCGCGACCGACGTCTCCATGGAGCTTCAGAAGCGCTCTCTGCCGCGCATGCTTCCACAGGGTCGCGGGGACGTCGGAGTCCCGGAGCCGGTTGCGGACGCGGTTCTCCGGCCCGCGAAGCTGCAGCGTCCCATCGCTCGAGAGACCGAGCTCGAAATCTCCGCTTTCTTCGAGGATCGTGACCAGCATACGGGCTTCTGGATCGGCCTCGATCCCGCCCCGGAGCTCCGCCGCCCGGGCTTCCGGGATCCTGGAATCGAGGCTCACGGTGATCCGAACCGATTCGTCTCCGACGCGCGCGAGGACGGCGAGATCCCCCACCGCGATTGCGGAAGCCTCTCCCGCAGCGACTCGAGCCGCGGCATTCAAGCCCGTGGTCTCTGTCATCACGACGAGCGCTTTCGCCTTCCCCGGGTCGCGGAGCTCGGCTCCGGTGGCAGAGCCCGAGTAGACGCGGAGCTCCGCGCCTGTGCCGATGCCGGGAAGGGGAGGACCGGAGAGCTGGATCCCGCCGGAAGGCTCGAGTGCGCGGACCTCCCAGCTCGCCGGCCGCTCGCGCGCGGCGTTTCCGAAGACCGACCTCCGCAGGTCGCCTTCGAAGAGCGGGATCTGATAGCTCGCCGCGGAAACGAGCGGTGGTATCTGGCGAGCGGCCTGCGAGTACGTGAGGGGAACCGGGCCCGAGAGCACGGTGAGAAGGGCATCGGTGAAAATCCCGCGGCCGTCTCTCTCGAGAGCGGAGGTCCCGTCGGTAGCGGCGACGAAAGCCACGAGCCCGTCGAGGTCTTTGTCGGCCCAGCCAGCGGCTTCATCGCCCCCGGCGGCGGGAGCCGGCCTTGCATCCGCCGGTGGCTGGAAGCGGGCCAGAACGCCGCCCGCACCGAACCGCGTCGCGCTTCCCGAATTGCAGGAATCGAGGACCACCGCCGCGTTACGCGTTCGGCCCGTGAGCTCGCGCAGGAGCTCGTTCAGCTCGTCGTCCGACAGGTCCGCGGGGGCGGCGGTCGTTCGCGAGTCATGGAGAAGAATCGTCTCGTCGAGCTCGTCGGGCTCGTCACCGTTGTCATCTTTCACCTGTGAGCCGTGCCCGGCGAAGTAGAAAACAGCGACGTCCGCCTGGTCCTCGACCCGGGCGGTGAGCGACTGGCGAAAAAGCTCCTTGAAGCGGCCGGTCGTGGCGTCGGAATCGCGGAGAAGACAGACGTTCTCCTTGGGGAACCCGTACCCACCGTCCGCGCGAATGAGGAGGTCGTAGAATCGCTCCGCGTCGCCGCGAGCTCCCGGCAGATCGGTGACGTTCGCCGCCTGGTAGTCTCCCACCCCCACCACGAAGGCGAGGCGCCGAACGCCGTCGGTTTTCGTCGCCGGGCCGGAGGGACAGGCCGGAGGGGCCGGGCTCTCCTCCACCCCGCAGAACAGGATTGAGAGAGCCAAGGAAGGTGCCAAAAAGAGAGCTTTCATGTTTCAGTACCTCTTTCTGATCTGCGCCTCCAGCGATCGCGCGCGATCGACGTCGTTTCCCGAGCCTTCCATGTGTTTCTGGAGCAAGTCCCAGAGCTCTTGGGCTTTTGGATCCAGGGATGTATTCGCCTCGACGCTTCGAATCCACTCGTCCAGGACGGAGCGGGCGGTGAGCTCCGTGCCGACGGAGATCCAGTTGCGATCGCGCCATTCCCGGAGGGTCGCGAGGTAGCGAGAGCGGCGCTCGCGGCCGACCGAGTGTCCGCTGCCGGCAAGGACCCAGTCTTCCGGCACCCGCGTCGTAAGCTGGAAGTCGGAGGGGGACAGAGAGACCTCGGCGGCGCGCCGCCCGATCGACTCTCGCAGGTAGTCGACCATCTCTATTGCCTGGAGCTCGCCATTGGAGTTGCGATCGCCTTCCCCCGCCATCGCACTCCGGACAGCGGCCCCGAGGAGCCCGCTCTGTCCGAGCTTCGAGGCCGCGTCCGGCGAAAGGGCCAGGGCTGCGTGGTTCAAGGACTCTCGTTCGCCGAGCGCCGCGAGCTCCGTCAAGGGGAGGCTTCCGCGCTCGAGCGTGACCTCGGGATAGGAGCGCATTTGTCTCTGCATCTGCATCTTGGCGTCCTTATCCGCCGCATAGGCGGCGTCCCCGAGAAAAAGGAAATCGAAGAGCAGGAGCTTCTCCTTCGCGCGCACCTTCTGAAAGACCTCGGCGACTTCTTCGATTGGGATCCCATTCGTCTCGAGGGCGGCGAAACTCACGCCCTCCAGAATCCAGTAGGCGCCGCCCTGACGGAGCGGATGCCGGACGGCGTAACCGCTGCAGTAGAGGACGACGGCATCCCTTTCGTCGAGATCGGTCGCGAGCTGGTAGAGCTGCCGCAAAGTCTCCGCTCGGGTGAGACCTTTCCCTTCGATCCAGCTCACGCGGTACCCTTGGGCGGAGAACGCGTCGACGAGAGACCCGGTCGGGGTCTCGGGCCGTACCTGTTCCCGGTAGAGCGGAACGCTCCCGCCGTCGATGATGACGGCATAGCGGCCGGGCGCCTCCTGCGTGCCGGCGAGCTGCGCCGCGCCGAGAAACACAATGGCCGCAAAAAACACTCTCATGGCTGGGCCGCCCTCACTTCGTCCTCTATGGCTTCCGCGATCGACTTGTCGTCGAATCCCTCCGCCGCCAGATAGCCTCGGAGGACGTCGAGTAGCTTCTGCTTGCTCGGATCGAGGGGCTGGTCGGCCTCGACACTCGCCACCCAGGCATCGAGAGCGCTCCGAAGCGTGAGGAGCGTCGGGGGCGAGATCCAGCCCTGCGCACGGAATGTCTGGAGACGCGCGAGTTCGCCGGCGCGCTGGCTCCGCGCCTCCTGGACCGCGGGCTGGAGCCTCGCGATCTGCCAGGTGGGAATGCCGGACGTTTGCAAAAGGGGAACGACTCGCTGCCGCACTCCGGCCTTTTCTGCCAGGGTCTCGACTTCGGCAGAGACGAACTCGAGGAGCTCCGTTACGGTGAGCACCCCGTCCGGTGTCGTGTCCGCGCGCCGGGTCTGGAGCGCCCGGATAACGGCCTCCGTGAAAAGACCGTGCTCCAGATCCTCCGACTCGAAAGCGAGATTCGAAGCCGCGCCCACGACCGCCATGCCGCTCGCGCGCGCCCGAACCCGGTCGCCGATGTCCGCGGGAACGACGCCTCTGCTGAAAGTGGGCGGGGCGTCGATGTCGGCGATGCGGGCGTCGTCATCGTCGCCGGCGAGCGCTACCTCGACGTCCCCGCTGAAACAATGATCGAGGAGCACGAGCTTGAACTTGGCCTTGACGTCGCGGACGTAGTCGAATAGATGGTCGAGCCGAATCGCCTTATCGTCGAGAAGCTCGAGCTTGGTGTCGTGGGTGAGGAGATAGGTCTGTCCGTTCGCAGGGTCGCGCGCTCCGTGGCCGGCGAAGAACAGGATGAGCTCGTCGTCCTCCTTCACCGTGGCGCGGAGCTGGCCCAATGCCTCGAGGATGTACTCGCGTCTCGCTTCCCGGTTGATGCGATCGTCGACCTTGTAGCCCGCCGCCGTTAGAAGATTCTTGAGCGCGGTGGCGTCGTTCTCCGCGTAGCGAAGCGGAATCACACCGCCCTGGACGCTCGAGAACTCGTAGTCGCTGATTCCGATGAGCAGGGCGTACTTCTCGCCGCCTTCGGAGGCCGGCGCGGCAAGCGCCGCCGCGAGGAGAGCTGCGAACACCAATATCCGGTTCATCCCTGGCTGGCGGGAGCAAGGTTCGTGCCACCTGCAAATCTCTGAATTTACGAAGCGACTGTAGCTGGACGCGCTACAGATCGCCTCGCAAAGGATCCATCGGAGTAGCCGGTCGCGCGACACTCTTCCCTTGGCAGCCGATCGTCCTCGAGAGTAAGTCGCTTGTTCGCATTCAGAAAGATGCGACGGCGTCGATTCGCCGGGATTGGCACGGCTCTTGCCTTTGGTTCTTTAGAGGTACTACGCCATGGTTCTCCGAATCGCGAACGTTTTCGCCGCGAGTCTCGTTCTCCTGGGGCTCCTGGGGCTCCTGGGGAGCGCGGCCTCGGCTCAGAATCTCAACGACATCAACGCCGGAATCCAGTTCGACTTTTCTCTGCCCGGCGCGAGGAGTCTCGCGATGGGAGGCGCTTTCGTGGCGCTCGCCGACGACGCCACCGCCGCGTACAGCAACCCGGCAGGTTTGCTCGTCCTCAACCGGCCGGAGTTCTCGGTGGAGGGGCGCGGATGGGGGTTCCAGAACGTCGTCGCCGACGCGGGGCACGTTTTCGGCGGGCCCTCGAACATAGGGGTCGATACGATCGCGGGACTCATCGATCGCGGATTCGATACCGACGCCGCGGGATTGTCGTTCCTTTCTTTCGTCTATCCCTCCGAGAGGTGGTCGTTGGGCGTCTTTCGGCACGAGCTCAGCCGGTTCAACACCAGCCGCGAGTTCCAGGGACCATTTTTCACGTGCTCGGGTGGCTACCGGGACGACGAGCCTCCGAAAG
>Ga0184637_10000115_pt1 | contig 52952 bp, 69 predicted proteins | sample PLM3_127_b2_FD_133143 | JGI IMG/M metagenome (GOLD analysis project Ga0184637, IMG submission 133143) | Groundwater sediment microbial communities from an aquifer in East River, Colorado, USA - PLM3_127_b2 | ecosystem: Environmental > Terrestrial > Soil > Riparian zone | place: USA: East River...
ACAACACCGAGATGGTGGTGCGGTTGATCCAGCCGATCGCGATGGCCGAGGGGTTGCGGTTTGCGATCCGGGAGGGTGGCCGGACCGTCGGCGCCGGCCGCGTCATCAAGATCCTCAAGTAGCGAGGGGCCGGGCAGCGAGATGAACCAGAAGATCCGTATCCGCCTCAAGGCGTACGACCACGAGATCATCGACCAGTCGGCGCGCAAGATCGTCGACACGGTGACTCGGACGGGCGCGCGCGTGGCCGGGCCGGTGCCGCTGCCGACCGAGAAGTCGGTCTACTGCGTGATCCGCAGCCCCCACGTGGACAAGGACTCGAGGGAGCACTTCGAGATGCGCACCCACAAGCGCCTCATCGACATCCTCGACCCCACTCCCAAGACCGTTGACAGCCTCATGCGCCTGGACCTTCCGGCCGGCGTGGACATCGAGATCAAGCTATGAGCGCGACAACCGCCGACTTCAAGGGCATCCTCGGGACCAAGCTGGGGATGACCCAGGTGTTCGACGAGAACGCCCGCGTGGTGCCAGTGACGGTCATCCAGGCCGGGCCCTGCACGGTCACGCAGGTGAAGTCGGTCGAGCGCGACGGCTACCCGGCCGTCCAGCTCGCCTACGGCGACATCGCGCCCCGCAAGGTCACCAAGCCGCGGGCCGGGCACTTCGCCAAGGCCGGGTCCGAGCCCAAGCGCCACCTGGTCGAGCTGCGCACCGCATCGGCCGGCGAGTACGCGCCCGGCCAGGAGCTCAAGGCGGACGTGTTCGCCTCGGGCGACCGCGTCGACGTGGTCGGCGTCTCCAAGGGCAAGGGCACCGCCGGCGTCATGAAGCGCCACGGCTTCTCCGGCCTCCCGGCCTCGCACGGCACCGAGCGCAAGCACCGCTCTCCCGGCTCGGTCGGCGCCTGCGCCACACCTGGCCACATCTTCAAGGGCATGCGTATGGCCGGGCACATGGGCCACGAGCGCGTCACCGTGCTCAACCTCGAGGTCGTCAAGGTCGACCCGGACCGCAACCTGCTGCTCGTCCGGGGCGCCGTGCCCGGTCCCAAGCGCGGCCTGCTCATGCTCCGCACATCCATGCGGTCGACCCAGCTGCAGGCAGGACGGCCGACCCAGCTGCAGGCAGGAAGGCCGAAGGAGGTGCGCGGCTGATGGCCAGCATCGACGTCCTCGATGCGCGAGGCAAGAAGTCGGGCACGGTCGACCTGCCCGACGAGGTCTTCGGCGTGCAGGTCAACGTGCCCGTCATGCACCAGGTGGTGCGGGCCCAGCTCGCGGCGGCCAGGGCCGGCACCCACTCGACCAAGACGCGGGCCGAGGTGCGGGGCGGCGGCAAGAAGCCATGGCGCCAGAAGGGCACCGGCCGGGCCAGGCAGGGCTCCATCCGGGCGCCCCAGTGGACCGGCGGGGGCGTGGTCTTCGGGCCGCATCCGCGCGACCACTCCTTCCGGGTCAACAAGAAGGAGAAGGTGCTCGCCCTGCGCTCGGCCCTCACCGACCGGCACGCGGGCGGGAACCTCCTGGTCATCGACGCCCTCGACTTCGAGACCCCGAAGACGAGCAGGGCCGCCGAGCTGCTCGGGGCCCTCGGCCTGGACGGGCGCAAGGTGCTGCTGGTGGTGGACGGGCTCGAGGACGCGGCGATCAGGAGCTTCCGCAACCTGCGCTCGGTCCACCTGCTCACCTTCGACCAGCTCAACACCTACGACGTGCTCGCCAGCGACGTGGTGATCTTCACCCGCGACTCGCTGGACGCGTTCTGCGGCCGGGGTACTCCCGCCTCCGACCAGGACGAGCTCGTCCTCGAAGAGAACGAGGAGCCGCGATGAAGGACCCCCGCGAGGTGGTGCTGTCGCCGGTGGTCAGCGAGAAGTCCTACGCGTTGCTGGACGCCAACACCTACACCTTCATCGTCCGCCCCGACGCCAACAAGACGGAGATCAAGGAGGCCGTCCAGGCCATCTTCTCCGTGCGCGTGACCAACGTGAACACCCTGAACCGCAAGGGCAAGCGGAAGCGGACCAGGCAGATCATCGGCGTCCGCAAGTCCACCAAGCGCGCCCTGGTGACGCTCCACCCGGACGACAAGATCGAGATCTTCGAGGCCAAGTAGCCATGGGCATCCGCAAGCACAAGCCAACCACGCCGGGACGGCGCGGCAGCTCCGTGGCCGACTTCGTCGAGGTGACGAAGACGACCCCGGAGAAGTCGCTGCTGGCCCCGAGCCCCCGTAAGGGCGGCCGCAACGTCCACGGGCGGATCACCACGCGCCACCAGGGCGGCGGCCACAAGCAGCGCTACCGCATCATCGACTTCCGCCGGGACAAGGACGGGGTGCCGGCCAAGGTGGCCGGGATCGAGTACGACCCGAACCGGACCGCTCGTATCGCCCTGCTCCACTACGCCGACGGCGAGAAGCGCTACATCATCGCGCCCACCCGCCTCAAGGTCGGCGACACGGTGGAGTCGGGCGAGGGCGCCGACATCAAGCCTGGCAACGCCCTGCCGCTGCGGAACATCCCGGTCGGCACGGTGGTGCACAACATCGAGCTCCGCCCTGGCGGCGGCGCCAAGCTGGCCCGCTCGGCCGGTACCGGGACCCAGCTGGTGGCCAAGGACGGCCCGCTGGCCACGCTCCGGCTGCCCTCGGGGGAGATCCGCCAGGTGCAGACCGCCTGCCGGGCCACGGTGGGTGAGGTCGGCAACGCCGAGCAGGAGCTGATCAGCTGGGGCAAGGCCGGCCGCATGCGCTGGAAGGGCAAGCGCCCGAGCGTGCGCGGGGTGGCCATGAACCCGGTCGATCACCCGCTCGGAGGCGGCGAGGGCAAGAGCTCCGGCGGGCGCCACCCGACCACCCCCTGGGGCCGGCCCGAGGGCCGGACCCGGCGCCGCAAGCCGTCCGACCAGCTCATCATCCGCCGCCGCCGGAAGGGCAGGGGTAGATGAGCCCCAAGGCGACCGACCACCTGAACCCCCGAGCCCGGAGCGGGAGCCGGGGGGGTTCGGGGGGGCGCTTTCCGCCCCCCCGATCAACCGGGGATCGCGGTTCGCCGGACCGAGAGGGAACTGACAAATGGCACGGTCACTGATGAACCGGGGATCGCGGTTCGCCGGACCGAGAGGGAACTGAGAATGGCACGGTCACTCAAAAAGGGCCCGTTCGTCGACGACCACCTGCTTGCCAAGGTGGACGAGCTGAATCGCAAGCGCGACAAGCGGGTCATCAAGACCTGGTCGAGGCGCTCGACCATCATCCCCGACATGGTCGGGCACACGATCGCCGTGCACGACGGGCGCAAGCACGTGCCCATCTACGTCTCGGAGTCGATGGTCGGCCACAAGCTCGGCGAGTTCGCGCCGACCCGCACCTTCCGCGTCCACCGCTCCCAGGAGCGGGCGACCGGGGTCCGGTAGGAAGAGGAGAGGGAACCACCACCATGGAAGTCAAGGCCCAGGCCCGGTTCGTCCGGGTGACGCCGTTCAAGGCGCGCCGGGTCGTGGACCTCATCCGCGGCCAGTACGTCGAGGAGGCGCGGCGGATCCTGGAGTTCACCCCGCGGGCAGCTGCCCTGCCGGTCAAGAAGGTGCTCGACTCGGCCGTTGCCAACGCCGAGCACAACCACCAGATCGCCGCCGACACGTTGTTCGTGTCGAAGGCGTTCGTGGACGAGGGCCCGACGCTGAAGCGCTTCCGGCCCCGCGCGCTCGGCCGCGCCTACCGGGTGCGCAAGCGCACCAGCCACATCACGGTCATCGTCGACTCCAGGGAGGCCTCGTAGATGGGGCAGAAGGTCAACCCGTACGGCTTCCGGCTGGGTGTCACCACCGACTGGAAGTCGCGCTGGTACAGCGACAAGGACTACCAGAAGTACCTCCACGAGGACATCGAGATCCGCCGCTACCTCAAGGGGGGGCTGACGCACGCCGGGATCTCCCGGGTCGACATCGAGCGCACCCGCGACCGGGTGCGGGTCGACATCCACACCGCCCGCCCGGGCGTGGTGATCGGCCGCCGGGGTGCCGAGGCCGACAAGATCCGGGCCGACCTCGACAGGATCACCGGCAAGCAGGTCACCCTGAACATCCTCGAGGTCAAGGGCGCCGAGACCGACGCCCAGCTGGTCGCCCAGGGCGTGGCCGAGCAGCTCGCGAGTCGGGTCTCGTTCCGCCGGGCCATGCGCCGGGCGGTCAACTCGGCCATGAAGGGCGGCGCCAAGGGCATCCGGGTGCAGTGCTCGGGCCGCCTTGGCGGCGCCGAGATGGCCCGCACCGAGTGGTACCGCGAGGGGCGCGTGCCCCTGCACACCCTCCGGGCCGACATCGACTACGGCCTGGCCGAGGGCCGTACCACCTTCGGCCAGATCGGTGTGAAGGTCTGGATCTACCGCGGCGACGTCCTGCCCTCGCGCGAGGAGCAGGAGGCCGACCGGGCCCGCGCCCGGGCTCGGGCGTCGGCCGGCGGGCGGGACGACCGTCCCCGAGGCCGGGGCCGTGGCGGCAACGGCGGCGGTGGCAGCGGTGGCGGCGGCCAGGGTGCCCGGTCCGAGAGCGGTGGTGGTGGCACCAGCCCCGGTGCCCGGCCGCAGCGCCAGCGCACGCCGGCCGCGGCCAAGCAGGCCGCCGGGTCGGCCGCCAAGCAGGCTCCGGGCGCCGAAGCGGCCGCCAAGCAGGCTCCGGGCGCCGATGCGCCCGCCCCGCCCAGCGCCGGCTCGGACACCGCCGGCTCCGACACCGCCGGCTCCGACACCGCCAGCGAGGCGCCGACCAGCCCGGATCAGGCGAAGGAGTAGGGGAAGATGCTTGTTCCGAAGCGTGTGAAGCACCGCAAGCAGCACCGCGGCCACCGCCGCGGCGTTGCCAGCGGTGGCACCTCGGTCACCTTCGGGGACTTCGGCCTGCAGGCCCTCGAGCCCGCCTGGGTGACCAACCGGCAGATCGAGGCCGCCCGTATCGCCATGACCCGGTACATCCGTCGTGGCGGGAAGGTGTGGATCAACATCTATCCCGACAAGCCGGTGACCAAGAAGCCGGCCGAGACGCGCATGGGGTCGGGCAAGGGCTCGCCCGAATGGTGGGTCGCGGTGGTCAGGCCGGGCCGGGTGATGTTCGAGCTCGCCGGCGTGCCCGAGGCCACCGCCCAGGAGGCGATGCGCCTGGCCGCCCACAAGCTGCCCATGAAGTGCAAGTTCGTGAAGCGCACGGACCTGGCGGAGTCGCGATGACCATGAAGGTAACCGAACTGGCCGACCTGGACGCCGAGGAGCTGGCGGCCAAGCTCGCCGAGGCAAGGGAAGAGCTGTTCAACCTGCGCTTCCAGAACGTCACCGGGCAGCTCGACAACCCGCACCGGCTCCGGGAGGTCCGCAAGGACATCGCACGGATCTTCACGGTGATCCGGCAGCGCGAGCTGGCCGGCGAGGCCGTGCCGGTGGCCTCGGCCCCCGAGACGCGCCGCCCGTCCGGACGCCGCTTCGGCCGGCGGCAGAGGAAGGGATAACGACATATGACTGCGAGCACGCCGGAGCAGACCAGCCGAGCCCGGGGCGACCGCAAGGTCCGCATCGGGGTCGTCGTCTCCGACAAGATGGACAAGACGGTGGTCGTCCAGGTCGAGGACGTCCGCCAGCACCGGCTCTACCACAAGACCATCCGGCGCACGGCCCGGCTGAAGGCGCACGACGAGCAGAACGAGGCCGGCGTCGGCGACACCGTCCGGCTGGCCGAGACTCGCCCGCTGTCGGCCTCCAAGCGCTGGCGTGTCGTGGAGATCATCCAGAAGGCGAAGTGATCCAGTGATCCAGCAGGAGTCGCGGCTCAAGGTCGCCGACAACACGGGTGCGAAGGAGATCCTCTGCATCCGCGTGCTCGGCGGCTCCGGCCGGCGCTACGCCTCCATCGGCGACGTCATCGTCGCGACGGTGAAGGACGCGATCCCGGGTGGAGCTGTCAAGGAGGGCGAGGTCGTCAGGGCGGTCGTCGTCCGCGTCAAGAAGCAGAAGCGGCGCCCTGACGGCTCCTACATCCGGTTCGACGAGAACGCCGCCGTCATCATCAACGACCAGCAGAACCCGCGCGGCACGCGCATCTTCGGCCCGGTCGGGCGGGAACTGCGAGACAAGCGCTTCATGAAGATCATCAGCCTCGCCCCGGAGGTGCTGTAAGTGGAAGGGAGCCTCTCGCCGTGAAGATCCGCAAGGACGACCGCGTGATCGTCATGGCCGGCAAGGACCTGGGCGTCACCGGCCGGGTGATCCGGGTCGACCCGGCCAAGAACCGGGTGCTCGTCGAGGGCGTCAACCGCGTGAAGCGGCACGAGAAGATCCGGCCGACCCAGCGGGGCGGCCAGACCGGCGGGATCACCGAGAAGGAAGCCTGGATCGACGCTTCGAACGTCCAGATCGTGTCGCCCGACGACGGCAAGCCGACCCGCGTCGCCTACCGCATGGAAGACGGCAGCAAGATCCGAGTGTGCGCCAGGACCGGCGCGAAGCTCTGAGCACAGGACGAGGACGGAACCCAAGATGACCCAGACCCAGACCGCGACCGAGGTGCCGGCCCCCCGGCTCAAGGTCCGCTACAACGACGAGCTCCGGAGCCGGCTCAAGGACGAGCTCGGGCTGGCCAACATCATGCAGGTGCCCCGACCGGTCAAGGTCGTGGTGAACATGGGCGTGGGCGAGGCGGTCAAGGAGGCCCGCCTCCTGGAGGGCGCCGTCCGCGACCTGACCCAGATCACCGGGCAGAAGCCGCTGGTGACCAAGGCGAAGAAGTCGGTCGCCGGCTTCAAGATCCGCGAGGGCCAGTCGATCGGCGCCAAGGTCACCCTGCGGGGCGACCGCATGTGGGAGTTCCTGGACCGGCTGCTGTCGATCACGCTGCCCCGCATCCGCGACTTCCGCGGGCTCGCGCCCAAGGGCTTCGACGGGCACGGCAACTTCACCTTCGGGCTGACCGAGCAGCTTGTCTTCCCGGAGATCGACTACGACAAGGTCGAGAAGATCCGCGGGATGGACATCACCCTGGTCACCACCGCAGAAACCGACGAGCAGGGCCGGGCGCTGCTGCAGGCGCTCGGCTTCCCATTCCGGGCCGGCTAGGGCCGGCCACGAGCAAGCAACGGTTCTCGACAGGCGCGGCCCACAGCGCGCGAACCGGCGAGGCCAGGAGGTAGCACCAACCGATGGCAAAGAAGTCGATGATCGCGAAGGCCAAGCGCACCCCCAGGTTCAAGGTGCGCGGCTACACGCGCTGCCAGCGTTGCGGACGGCCCCGGGCCGTGTACCGCAAGTTCGGCCTGTGCCGGATCTGCCTGCGCCAGCTGGCGCACGCGGGCGAGCTGCCCGGCATCACGAAGTCGAGCTGGTAGGAGGCGAGCCACATGACGATGACCGATCCGATCGCCGACATGCTGACCCGCCTCCGCAACGGCAACGCGGCGTACCACGACGACATCACCATGCCCAGCTCCAAGATCAAGGTGGAGATCGCCAAGGTCCTGAAGCAGGAGGGCTACATCAAGGACTACGCCGTCACGAAGGCCGAGGTCGGTTCGGTGCTCAAGGTCGAGCTCAAGTACGGCCCGAACCGTGAGCGGACCATCAGCGGCGTGCGCCGCATCTCAAAGCCCGGCCTGCGCGTGTACGCCAAGAAGGAGGCGCTGCCGCGGGTCCTCGGGGGCCTGGGCATCGCCATCATCTCGACCTCCCAGGGACTCGTGACCGACCGCCATGCCCACAAGGCCGGCATCGGTGGCGAGGTTCTGGCCTACGTCTGGTAAGGGGGCCACATGTCTCGCATCGGCAACCTTCCCATCCAGGTCCCTTCCGGCGTCGAGGTGCGGGTCGAGGGCGGCACCGCCGTGGTCACCGGGCCCATGGGCACGCTGGCCCAGGCCATCCCGACCAGGATCACCATCGAGCAGGAGGACGGCCAGCTCCGGGTGGTCCGACCCGACGACGAGCGCGAGAGCCGCGCCCTGCACGGGCTGGCCCGCTCGCTGGTCGCCAACATGGTCGAGGGCGTGACCAAGGGCTTCGAGAAGCGGCTGGAGATCCAGGGCGTCGGCTACCGTGTGCAGGCCCAGGGCAGCGACCTGATGTTCAGCCTGGGCTTCTCCCACCCGGTCCCGGTGGAGGCCCCCGAGGGGATCACCTTCACGGTGGAGACGCCGACCCGGTTCTCGGTGAAGGGCATCGACAAGCAGAAGGTCGGCCAGGTGGCCGCCGAGATCCGCAACCTGCGGCGTCCCGACCCGTACAAGGGCAAGGGCGTCCGCTACGCGGGCGAGGTGGTCCGCCGCAAGGCCGGGAAGACCGCCAAATAGGCCGCCAACTCGCGCCTTTCGAGTTGGCGGAATGGGAGAGATCGTCCGTAGGACACCAAGAAGGGTTCTAACAAGATGGATGCAGCGCGCGCCAAGCGGCAGGGCCGGGTCCGGCGCCACGCCCGGGTCCGGCGGCGGGTGGTCGGCACGGCCGGGCGGCCGCGCCTGGCCGTCTTCCGCTCCAACAAGCACATCTACGCACAGCTCATCGACGACTCGGGCGGGCGGACGCTGGCCGCAGCCGGGTCGGTGTCCCTGCCGGGCGACGGCGACAAGAAGGCCGCCGCCAAGCGGGTCGGCACGGAGCTGGCCAGCCAGGCCAAGGCGGTCGGGATTGGCTCGGTCGTGTTCGACCGCGGCGGTTACCAGTACCACGGCCGCGTCCAGGCGCTGGCCGAGGCGGCCCGCGAGGGCGGCCTGGACTTCTGAGCAGACATCCAGAGGAGGAATCGCAACATGGCAGCAGCCCCCGCTCGCCGGGGTCCCGGTGGACAGGGTAACCGGCCGCCCCGTGACGACCGCGGTGGCCCCGGCCGGGACGACTCCCCGAAGTCGCAGTTCGAAGAGCGCGTGGTCGCCATCAACCGCGTCGCCAAGGTGGTCAAGGGTGGACGCCGGTTCTCCTTCACCGCCCTGGTCGTGGTCGGCGACGGCAACGGCAGGGTCGGCGTCGGCTACGGCAAGGCCCGCGAGGTCCCCTCTGCCATCCAGAAGGGCGTCGAGGTGGCCAAGAGGAGCTTCTTCGCCGTGCCGATGATCGGGACCACCATCCCGCACGAGGTGCTCGGCCGGGCCGGCGCCGGCCGTGTCCTGCTCAAGCCCGCCTCCCCCGGTACCGGCGTCATCGCCGGCGGCCCGGTGCGCGCGGTGCTCGAGGCGGCAGGCGTGGCCGACGTGCTGTCGAAGTCGCTCGGGTCGTCGAACCCGATCAACATCGTGCACGCGACCGTGGCCGGGCTGAAGACGCTCAAGCGGCCCGACGAGCTGGCCCAGCGGCGCGGGCTCGACCTGGCCGAGATGTCGCCGACCACCGTGGCCCGGTTGAAGGCCGCGGCCGCGGTCAAGGCGTCGGCCAAGGAGGCGTCGGTATGAGCGCCCGGCTCAAGGTCACCCAGGTCCGCTCCGTGATCGGCCGGCCCAAGCCGCAGCGCGACACGATCCGGGGCCTTGGCCTCCGCCGGATCCACGACGTGGTGGTCAAGGAGGACCGGCCCGAGATCCGCGGCATGCTGCACAAGGTCTCCCACCTCGTCAAGGTGGAGGAGGTGACGGAATGAAGCTGCATCACCTGCGCCCGGCGCCCGGGGCCGTCAAGGACCGGACCCGCAAGGGCCGCGGCGAGGCCGCTGGCAAGGGGAAGACCGCTGGCCGGGGCACCAAGGGCTCCAAGGCGAGAGGGCAGATGCGGGTCGGCTTCGAGGGCGGGCAGATGCCGCTGCAGCGCCGGGTGCCGAAGCTCAAGGGCTTCACCAACCCGAACAAGGTGCACTGGTCGGTGGTGAACGTCGACCGGCTCGCTGCCGCCTTTCCCAAAGGGGGCGGTGTCGACCCGGACGCGCTGGTCGCAGCGGGCCTGGCCCGCAAGGGCACCCCGGTCAAGGTGCTCGGCCACGGCGACCTGCCAGTCGCTCTCCAGGTCAAGGCGCACGCCTTCTCGTCTGCCGCTGCCGAGAAGATCGCTGCCGCAGGCGGTACCGTAGAGGTCGTGTAGGCCGAGAGAGAAGGAAGACCCGGATGCTGTCGGCGTTTCGCAACGCGCTCAAGATCCCCGAGCTGCGCGGCAAGATCCTCTTCACGGTCGCCATCATCGCGATCTACCGGTTGGGGTCCCACCTACCCGTCCCCGGCGTGGACTTCAAGAGCGTCCAGCAGTTCCTCGAGAGCGCGGGCGCCCAGAGCAACAGCGCGTTCAACCTGATCAACCTGTTCTCCGGCGGCGCGCTGACGCAGTTCGCGATCTTCGCGCTCGGCATCATGCCCTACATCACCTCGTCGATCATCATGCAGCTGCTCGGCGTGGTGATCCCGCGGCTCGAGGCGCTGCAGAAGGAGGGCGAGACGGGCCGCAAGAAGATCCAGCAGTACACCAGGTACCTGACCGTGGCCCTGGCCCTGCTGCAGTCGGCCGGCATCGTCACCCTGGCCCACCGCGGCGGCCTGCTGCCCAACGTCGACATCTTCCCTGGCCTCACCCCCCCGCGGTTCGCACTCGCGGTGCTGACCCTGACCGCCGGGACCGCGCTCATCATGTGGCTCGGCGAGCTGATCACCCAGCGCGGCGTGGGCAACGGCATGTCGATCATGATCTTCGCGGCGATCGTGGCCCAGCTGCCCAGCCAGGGCGCCAACATCCTGCGCTCCAACGGCGGCTTCATCTTCGGGGTGATCTGCGCGCTCGGCCTGCTCATCATCGTGGCCGTGATCTTCGTCGAGCAGGCCCAGCGCCGGATCCCCGTCCAGTACGCCAAGCGCATGGTGGGCAGGCGCATGTACGGCGGCTCGTCGACCTACATCCCGCTCAAGGTGAACCAGGCCGGCGTCATCCCGATCATCTTCGCCTCCAGCCTGCTCTACCTGCCCTCGCTGCTCGCCTCGATCGTCAACCGGCCCTGGTTCACCAGCTTCACCGAGCAGTTCACCCGGACGGGCACGCATCCGGTCTACATCATCGGCTACTTCGTCCTCATCGTCGCGTTCGCCTACTTCTACAACTCGATCGCGTTCAACCCGGTCGACACGGCGGACAACATGAAGAAGTACGGCGGCTTCATCCCTGGCATCCGGCCAGGGAAGCCGACGGCCGAGTACCTCCACCACATCCTGACCCGGATCACGCTGCCCGGCGCGCTGTTCCTGGCCGCCGTCGCGATCCTGCCCTTCCTCGTCCTGGCCGCCGGCAACGTGCAGCAGTTCCCCTTCGGCGGCACCGCGATCCTCATCACGGTGGGCGTGGGCCTCGAGACCATGAAGCAGATCGAGTCCCAGCTCCTGATGCGGAACTACGAAGGGTTCCTGCGTTGACGGCCCGGGTCGGGTAGGGGGCGGGCGTCCATGCGAATCGTGCTGCTCGGCCCGCCCGGGGCGGGCAAGGGCACCCAGGCGGTCCAGATCGCCGAGCACTTCGCCTGCGGCGACGTGGCCACCGGTGACATCTTCCGGGCCAACGTGGCCGAGGGCACCCCGCTCGGCCGGGCGGCACAGGAGTACATGGACCGCGGTGACCTCGTCCCCGACGACCTGGTCATCGCCATGGTGATGGAGCGCCTGTCGGTGCCCGACTGCGGCGCCGGGTTCGTGCTCGACGGGTTCCCGCGCACGGTGGCCCAGGCCGAGGCGCTCGACCAGCGCCTGGCCGAGCTGGATACCCCGCTCGACGCCGCGCTGCACTTCGAGATCACCGAGGAGGAGCTGTTCCGCCGACTGGCCGGCCGCTCGGCCCAGCTGCACCGCTCCGACGACACCGAGCAGACGATCCGCCACCGGCTCGAGGTCTTCGCGATCAAGACCAGGCCCCTGGTGGACTACTACGCCCGCCGCGGCCTGCTGATCCCGGTCGATGCCATCGGCCCGGTCGACGAGGTCACCAAGCGGATCCTCGACGCCTTGGCGGCCAAGTCGACGTGATCATCCGCAAGTCCCCCGAGGAGATCGGGCGCATGCGCAGGGCCGGGCGCCTGGTCGGGCACACCCTGACCTTGGTATCGGCGGCCGCCAGGCCAGGCATCACCCTGCTCGAGCTGGACGCTCTGGCGGAGCGGACCATCCGCGCCGTCGGCGCGGTCCCGTCGTTCCTCGGCTACCACGGCTTCCCGGCCACCCTGTGCCTGTCCCCGAACGACCGGATCGTGCACGGCATCCCCAACGGCTACGCGCTGCGGGAAGGCGACATCCTGTCGATCGACTGCGGCGCCGTCGTCGAGGGCTACCACGGCGACGCCGCCGTGACCGTGCCGATCGGGGAGGTCGACGACGCGGCCCAGCGCCTGATCGAAACCACCGAGCAGGCCATGTGGGCGGGGATCGCCCAGGTCCGGGCGGGCAACCGGCTGTCCGACGTCGGTCACGCCGTCGAGCAGGTCGCGGCCGGCCCCGGCTACGGCGTGGTCCGCGAGTACGTCGGGCACGGCATCGGTACCCGGATGCACGAGGAGCCCCAGGTCCCCAACTACGGCCGCCCCGGCCGCGGGCTGCGCCTGGACGTCGGGCTCGTGCTCGCCATCGAGCCGATGCTGAACGAGGGTGGGTCCGAGACCATGGTGCTCGACGACCACTGGACGGTGGTGACCCGCGACGGGTCCCGCTCGGCCCACTTCGAGCACACGGTGGCCATCACCCCGGACGGCCCCGAGGTGCTCACCCTGCTCGACGGCCGCATCCAGACCGAGTGGCTCCCGGAGGCGATCGCACGATGAGGGCGGGCGCGCGGGTCGCCCCGCGCGAGGAGGCCGGGGCGCCCATGACCAGGGCGGGCGCGCGGGTCGCCCCGCGCGAGGAGGCCTGGGCGCCAGCTCGCAGCGGCATTGTTGCTGGAAACGGGCGATCATTGCTATCTTCTGTTGCTGGCCCCGCGGTGGTCCGGGGGCGTTTGCTGTGGGCTCTGCCCCGGCGTCTTTCGTTCCAACGAGCAATCCAGTTGCAGGGCGCGTGCCCGTGCCCGCCGTGACGAGGTGAAGGGAAGAGCTTGCCGAAGAAGGATGGTGCAATCGAGGTCGAGGGGACCGTCGTCGAGCCCCTCCCGAACGCGATGTTCCGGGTGGAGCTGGCCAACGGCCACCGCGTCCTCGCACACATCTCCGGGAAGATGCGCATGCACTACATCCGCATCCTGCCGGGGGACCGGGTCGTCGTGGAGCTGTCGCCCTACGACCTCAACCGGGGCCGGATCACCTACCGCTACAAGTAGCGGCACGAGGAGCTGGGACACGACATGAAGGTCAAGCCGTCGGTCAAGAAGATCTGCGAGAAGTGCAAGACCATCCGCCGCCACGGGGTGGTCATGGTCATCTGCACCAACCCCCGCCACAAGCAGCGGCAGGGCTGATCACCACCAGGGAGGGAACTGGTCCATGGCCCGCATCGCCGGCGTCGACCTCCCCCGCGAAAAGCGGGTGGAGATCGGCCTCACCTATATCTACGGCCTCGGCCGCACCCGCGCCCTGGAGGCGGTCAAGGGGACGCGGGTCAACCCCAACACCCGCGTCCGCGACCTGTCCGAGGAGGAGGTCGTCCGCCTGCGGGAGTGGATCGACTCCCACTACAAGGTCGAGGGCGACCTGCGCCGCGAGGTCGCCCAGGACATCAAGCGCAAGATCGAGATCGCCTGCTACCAAGGCATCCGGCACCGCCGCGGCCTGCCGGTGCGAGGCCAGCGCACCCACACCAACGCCCGCACCCGCAAGGGACCGAAGAAGACCGTCGCCGGCAAGAAGAAGGCCACGAAGAAATAGCGGTGTGGGGGGCCCAGGCCCCCACATTCCCCCAAAGCGGTGAGGGCTCCGCCCTCGGGAGACCATTGAAGGAGAACAAGAACCTTGCCACCGAAGAAGGGCGCAGCCAAGAAGCCGCGCAGGCGCGAGAAGAAGAACATCGCCCACGCCCACGCCCACATCAAGTCGAGCTTCAACAACACGATCGTGACCATCAGCGACCCGCAGGGGAACACGATCTCGTGGGCGTCCTCGGGCAACGTCGGCTTCAAGGGCTCCCGCAAGTCCACCCCGTTCGCGGCCCAGCTCGCCGCCGAGCAGGCCGCCCGCCGGGCGCAGGAGCATGGCGTGCGCAAGGTCGACGTCTTCGTCAAGGGCCCCGGGTCCGGCCGCGAGACCGCCATCCGGTCCCTGCAGGCCGCCGGCCTGGAGATCCAGGGCATCCAGGACGTCACCCCGGTCCCCCACAACGGCTGCCGTCCCCCCAAGCGGCGCCGCGTCTGACCACATGAGGCATTCAGCACCGACCCCCACGGCCGACCAGGCCCGGCGGGCGCCGACCAGGAGCGCCCGGCCGAGGGAGCGAGAGGAGTAGCAGGACATTGGCACGATATACAGGTCCCGACTGTCGGCTCTGCCGTCGCGAGAAGACGAAGCTGTTCCTCAAGGGCTCCAAGTGCGAGGGTCCCAAGTGCCCGGTGGAGCGGCGCCCGTACCCGCCAGGCGAGCACGGCCGAGGGCGGATCAAGGAGTCCGAGTACCTACTGCAGCTCCGTGAGAAGCAGAAGGCGCGCCGCATCTACGGCGTGCTCGAGACGCAGTTCCACAACTACTACGAGGAGGCGTCCCGCCGGAAGGGGATCACCGGCGAGGTGCTGCTGCAGCTCCTCGAGACGCGTCTGGACAACGTCGCCTACCGGGGCGGCCTGGCCCGCTCGCGCGACCAGGCCAGGCAGCTCGTGCGCCACTCCCACATCACGGTCAACGGCAGGAAGGTCAACATCCCCTCCTACCAGGTGAAGCCGGGCGACGTCGTCCAGGTCAAGGAGAAGATGCGCGGCAACCTCAACGTCCACGAGTCGATCCAGCTCCAGACCGGCCGGCCCCAGCCGGGCTGGCTCGAGCTGAGCGCCGGCGAGGCCAGGCTCACGGTCCTCTCGGTGCCGACCAGGGACCAGGTCGAGGTGCCGCTGCAGGAGCAGCTCATCGTCGAGCTCTACTCCAAGTAAGGAAACCCAGGACCAGGGCCACCCCGAGTCATATAGCGGGCCGGGGAGCCGGAGGTGGAAAGCACACATGGAGATCTCGCGTCCCCGCATCGAGTCGCACCCGCTGGGTGGGCTGGACAACCGTTCGCGCTTCGTCATCGAGCCGCTCGAGCCTGGCTTCGGCTACACGCTCGGCAACTCGCTGCGCCGGACGCTGCTGTCGTCCATCCCGGGCGCCGCGGTGACCTCGATCAAGATCGACGGCGTCCTGCACGAGTTCTCGTCCATCCAGGGCGTGAAGGAGGACGTCACCGACATCATCCTCAACGTCAAGGAGCTGCGCCTGCGCAGCGAGACCAGCGAGCCGGCAACGATGTTCCTGCGCGCCACCGGCCCGGCCGAGGTGACCGCTGCCGACATCGTGCCGCCCGCCGACCTCGACGTCATCAACCCCGACCTGCACCTGGCCACGCTGAACTCCAAGGCCAGGCTCGAGATGGAGCTGCGGGTCGAGAAGGGTCGCGGCTACCGGCCGGCCGAGCGCAACAAGTCCGCCTCGGACGAGATCGGGCGCATCCCGGTGGACTCGATCTTTTCGCCGGTGCGCCGGGTCAGCTACACGGTCGAGGCCACCCGCTCGGGTGAGATGACCAACTACGACCGCCTGATCCTCGACGTGGAGACCGACGGCTCGCTGACCCCGGAGGACGCCCTGGCCTCGGCCGGCGGCACCCTGCGCGAGCTGGTCAGCCTGTTCGCGGACCTGACCGGCGGCGGCGAGGGCCTCTTGCTCGGGCCGGCCGAGCAGACCGGCCCGCTGGGCGCCAACCTCGACACCCCGATCGAGGAGCTCGACCTGTCGGTGCGGTCGTACAACTGCCTGAAGCGCGAGGGCATCGTCACCGTGGGCGAGCTCGTCACCAAGTCCGAGGCCGACCTGCTCGACATCCGCAACTTCGGCGCCAAGTCGATCGACGAGGTCCGCGAGAAGCTGCACGAGCTCGGCCTGTCGCTCCGGGAAGAGTAGGAGGAACCCACCGATGCCGACCCCCACCAAGGGGCCTCGCCTGGGCGGGGGGCCGAGCCACGAGCGGATGCTCATCTCGAACCTGGCCCGCTCGCTGTTTGCCGAGGGGCGCATCCGCACCACCGAGGCGAAGGCCAAGCGCCTCCGTCCCCAGGCCGAGCGCCTGATCACCTTCGCCAAGCGGGGCGACGTCGCCAGCCGGCGCCAGGTGCTGACCGTGGTGCGGGACAAGGAAGTCGTCCACAAGCTGTTCGCCGAGATCGCGCCCAGGTTCGCCGACCGGCCGGGCGGCTACACCCGCATCCTCAAGCTCGGTCCGAGGCCGGGCGACTCGGCCCCGATGGCCCTGATCGAGCTGGTCGACCAGGGCATGGGCGACGAGAAGGCCGCAGGCGCCGACGGCACGCGCCGCAGGCGCTTCGGCCGGGGACGCTCGGCCGAGCAGGCCGCGCCGGCGGGCGCCAACCGGGCCGAGCGCCGGGCCGCCGCCCGCCGGCGGACCCAGGAGACCGACGCCGCCTTGGCCGGCGGGCAGCCCGACGACGACACCGAGGAGCGTCCGGACGTGCCCACCGACGCCGAGATCGAGGCGGGTGCCCTGGCAGCCGGCGAGGACGAGGACGGCGCCGCCGAGGCGGACGACGCCGGCGAGGCCGAGACCAGCGCCGAGGCGGCCGAGGAGGAGGCCGGGGCCAGCGCCGAGGCGGCCGAGGAGGAGGCCGGGGCCAGCGCCGAGGCGGCCGAGGAGGAGGCCGGGGCCAGCGCCGAGGCGGCCGAGGAGGAGGAGGCCGGGACTGGCCCGGTCGCCGAGGACGAGGGTAAGGACGCCGGGAAGGCCTGATCCGCGTGGCTGGCGCCGGGACCAGGCGCCGCCTCCGGCTGGTCGTCGCCTACGACGGCGCGCCGTTCTCCGGGTTCGCGCGCCAGCGGGACCGGCGCACCGTCCAGGGCGAGCTGGAGGCCGCCCTCTCCCGCATCGCGAAGCAGCCGGTCGAGACCGTCGGGGCCGGCCGCACCGACACCGGCGTGCACGCCCGCGGCCAGGTCGTGCACGCCGACGTGCCTGGCCGGCTCGACCCCGAGCGGGTCCGCCGGGCGCTCAACGGCGCGCTCGGCCCGGCCGTCGTGGTCCGGGCCGCGGACTGGGCGCCCGAGGGCTTCGACGCGCGCTTCTCGGCCAGGCGGCGCACCTACGTCTACCGGATCGACGACTCCCCCGACCCCGATCCCCTGACCCGCGGCTGGGTGCTGCACTGGCCCCGCCCCTTGGAGATCGAGCGGATGCGGGCGGCAGCCCGCCCGCTCGTGGGCGAGCACGACTTCGCCGCCTTCTGCCGGGGCCGGCCCGGGGCCACGACCCGGCGCCGGATCCGCTCGATCACCGTGCGCCGCAGCCGCGGCCTGGTCGAGGTGCGTGTCGTGGCCGACGCATTCTGCTGGCAGATGGTGCGCAGCATCGTCGGGCACCTGCTCGACGTGGGCGCCGGCCGCCGCGCACCCGACCACACGGCCGCGATCCTCTCCGCCGGGGACCGGTCAGCCCTCGGCAACATCGCCCCCCCGCACGGCCTGGTCCTCGAGTCGGTCGCCTACCCGCCCGACGGGGCCCGGGGCCCGAGGAGCGGCAGCGGTAGCCCTGCTGCAGGAAGTTGACCGTTCCGGGGAGAAACCGCTAGCCTTTACTGTCTGCACGGGCAGGCTCTGGTTCGCTTGTGCGTCAGTCCGCCCGCCCGTGATCTTCTCGAAGCTCGCCCACGGAGTTGCTCGCATGCCCCTCGCCAGCCAGCGCACGTTCTCGCCGCGCCCGCAGGACATCACCCGCGTCTGGTACGTCGTCGACGCCAGTGGCCAGACCCTGGGCCGCCTGGCCGCTCAGGTGGCGCGGATCCTGCGCGGCAAGCACAAGCCGATCTTCGCCCCGCACGTCGACACCGGCGACCACGTGATCGTGGTCAACGCGGCGAAGATCGAGCTCACCGGCAGGAAGCGTGAGCAGAAGAACGCCTACCACCACTCCGGCTACCCGGGCGGCCTGAGGGCCACCCCGTACAGCATCCTGCTCGCCCAGCGGCCGTCCCGGGCCGTCGAGAAGGCGGTCAAGGGGATGCTGCCGCACAACCGGCTCGGCCGGCAGATGCGCTCCAAGCTCAAGGTCTACGACGGCCCGACCCATCCGCACGCGGCCCAGCAGCCGGTGCCGCTGGACCTCGGTCCAGGGTCGGGCGCCAAGCAGCAGTAGAGGAGGATCGGTTCAGTTGGCGCAACCTGCACTGCTCGCCCGGGGCACCGGCCGCCGCAAGGAGGCCGTGGTCCGGGTGCGCCTGCTCGAAGGGACCGGCACGTTCAAGCTGAACGGCCGGCCGCTCGAGGACTACTTCCCCAACCCGGCGCACCGGCGCCTGGTGACCGAGCCGCTGCGCGTCACCAACACGCTCGAGCGGTACGACATCGTGGCCAGCCTCGCCGGCGGCGGGGTGTCCGGCCAGGCTGGCGCCCTGCGCCACGGCATCGCCCGCGCGCTGGTCGACCTCGACGTCGAGCTGCGCGTCGAGCTGAAGAAGCGCGGCTTCTTGACCCGCGACGCCCGCGAGACCGAGCGCAAGAAGTACGGGCTCAAGAAGGCCCGCAAGGCCCCCCAGTACTCCAAGCGCTGACGGCTACTCCAAGCGCTGACGGCCGAACTTGGCCGTCAACCGGCGGCCGTACTTTGGCCGTCAACCGGCGGCCGTACTTTGGCTGCCGGAATGAACTGCCCGCGCCGCAGGCGCTCCAACGCTTGGGCGCCGGGGGCGGCGGCCCGCCCCACTGCGGCATCGGCGCGGTCTGCGCGCCGGGCGGAGGACCCCACGCCGGCGGGGCGTCGCCCCCGGCGGCGGGCTGGGGCGGCCCCCAGGACGGCGGCGGGGGCGTGCCACCGCCGGGTTCGGCGTCCGGTTCCTGGCGGGGAGGATGGTCCATCATGGTCCCGTCTCGTGCAGGCCCGAGCATGGGCTGGTCCAAGGCTGGCCGGGAATCACTATCAGCTTTGCGGGTCACGCGCACATCGTTCGAGCCAGACGAACCAGTCACGGGCGCGTGGGACAATGCCGCTCCATTCGGGAGCAGCCGGCCAGAGGACGGGAGTGTCGCTGTTGGGAAAGCTGTTCGGAACCGACGGGGTGCGCGGGCTGGCCAACGCCGACCTCACCCCCGAGCTGGCCATGTCCCTCGGCCGGGCGCTTGTCGGCGTGCTGCTCGGCGGGCCCACCGGCTCGCCGGCCCGCACCCCGGGCGGCCCGCCCGCCCCTCGGCCCCAGGTCGTGGTCGGGCGCGACCCGCGCGCCTCGGGTGCGCTGCTCGAGAGCGCCCTGGTGGCGGGGATCTGCAGCGCCGGCGGGGACGCGCTCCTGGCCGGCGTGGTGCCCACGCCCGCGGTCGCCTTCCTGACCAGGTACTACCGTGCCGCCGCTGGCGCGATGATCTCAGCCTCGCACAACGCCATGCCCGACAACGGCATCAAGTTCTTCGGTCCCGAGGGCTTCAAGCTGCCGGACGCGCTGGAGGAGCGGGTCGAGGTGGCCCTCGGCCTGGCCGACCAGGAGGCGCCGAGGCCCGTGGCGAGCGGGGTCGGCCGCGTCCTCGGGGCCGGGGACGCTGCCGAGGCGTACCTCGACCACCTGCTCGAGGGCGTCCCCGACCTTGCCGGCGTGCCGTTGGTGGTCGACTGCGCCAACGGGGCGGCCGCAGCGGTCGCCCCAGAGGCCTACCGGCGTGCGGGAGCCCGGGTGGTCGCGGTCGCCGCCGAGCCCGACGGGGAGAACATCAACGCCGGCGTCGGCTCCACCCACCCCGAGCACGTGCGGGCCGAGGTGCTGCGCTCCGGGTCGGCGCTCGGGCTGGCCCACGACGGTGACGCCGACCGCCTGCTCGCCGTCGACGAACGGGGCGAGCTGGTCGACGGCGACGTGATCCTGGCCATCGCCGCCCTGGACGAGCGCGACCGCGGTGCGCTCACGACCGGGACGGTGGTCACCACGGTCATGACGAACCTGGGCTTCCGGCAGGCCATGGCCAGGCACGGCATCCAGGTGGTGCAGACCGCGGTGGGGGACCGCTACGTGCTCGAGGCGATGCGGGCCGGCGGGCACACGCTCGGTGGCGAGCAGTCGGGCCACATCATCTTCCTCGACCGGGCCACCACCGGCGACGGGATGCTCACCGGCCTGCGGCTGCTGTCGATCATGGCCCGCACCGGACGGCCCTTGTCGGAGCTGGCCACGGTCATGCGCCGCCTGCCCCAGGTGCTCGTCAACATCCGCGTGACCGAGCGTGACGGGCTGGCCGGCTGCGCCGCGATCGCCCAGGCGGTGGCCGAGGAGGAGGCGGCCCTCGGCGACGACGGCCGGGTGCTGGTGCGCGCCTCCGGGACCGAGCCGCTGGTCCGGGTGATGGTGGAGGCCGAGACCCTCGGCGGCGCCCAGGCGGTGGCCGACCGGCTCGCCGCCGTGGTCGCCGCCGAGCTGGGGCAGGCCTGAGGCCCCCAGGGCAGGCCTGAGGCCCCCAGGGCAGGCCTGAGGCCCCCAGGGCAGGCCTGAGGCCCCCAGGGCAGGCCTGAGGCCCCCAGGCCCGGGCCTGAGGCCCCTGAGGCCCCCAGGGGCGGGAGCGCGAGTCGCGGCGGCAGCTTCCCGGCCGGCCGAACCGGTGAGGCCGGAGGCGGCGGGGTAGGATCGTTCCATGCCGGAGCAGCCGAGCCCGCCGCGAACGTCCGCCCGCCAGAGCCGGACCGGTGCGGCCCGGCTGATCGCGGCCGCGGTCGCCGCGCACGTGATCCTGCTGCTGTGGGCGGTGCCCGCCCTGGCCCAGACGTCCGGCCCGACCTCGTCGACGCCTGCCGGGCCGGGCGGCCGCATGAACGGCCCCTTCATCGTGGTCGCCGTCATCGCCGGGCTGCTCTTGGTCCTGTTCCAGCGGCGGACCTTCCGCAAGATGCAGGACATGTTCGACCCGGACCGGGACCGGCCCGCGCCTCCGGACGAGCCTGGCCGGCCGCCTCCGCCCTGAGCCGAGGAGCCGGCCGGTGACCGGCCGCCGCTGCCCTGAGCCGAGGAGCCGGCCGGTGACCGGCCGCCGCTGCCTGGCTGCTACGATTGCGGGACCATGGCCTCCTACGACCTCGACCCTGACCAGTCGGTGAGCATCGCCGCCATCTTCCTGTTCATCGACGCGGCCCTGATCGGCTTCCCCCTGCTGCAGGAGGTGTTCTCGAGCCTTGGCAACCCGAACGCGTTCGTGCTGTTCTGGGTCGCCCTGGCGGCCGCGCTCATCGCCGGCGGGGTGGGGCTGCTCAAGGGGCTCCGGTGGGGCTGGTACGTGGCCATGGCAGCCATCAGCGTCAGGGCGCTGCTCGACCTCGCCTCGGTCAGCCTGCTCGGCCTGCTCTTCGACGCGCTGGTGATCTTCCTGCTGACCAGGCCGGGGGTCAGGGCCAAGTTCGGGGTTCGATGATCGTCGGCATCGGCACCGATGCCGTCGAGATCGCCCGCATCGCCCGCGCCGTCGACCGCCACCCGCGCTTCGCCGCGCGCGTCTTCACCACCGCCGAGCAGGCCGCCTCGGCCCGCCGGGGCGCTGGCGCGGTCGCCTACCTGGCCAAGCGCTGGGCGGCCAAGGAGGCCGTGTCCAAGGCGCTCGGGGTCGGCTTCTCCGGCTTCACCTACACCGAGATCGAGGTGGTGAACCTGCCCTCGGGCGCCCCGTCGGTCGAGCTGTCCGGCGAGCTGGCCGGCTGGGCCCACGAGCTGGGAGTCCTCCGCTGGCACCTGTCGCTCTCCGACACCCGCGAGATGGCGTTCGCGACCGCCCTGGCCGAGGGGCCGGACGACTACCCGCGCCGCCCGCCCGGCCCACCGCCCTGGGTCCGCCGGCGGGTCGAGCGCGCCCGGGCCCGGGCCGGCCGCGGGGCCGGGTCGGGTCCGGAAGCGGGCACGCCGGGGGATGCGAGGCGGGGTGAGCCGGGCGGCCCGGAGCCGGGCGTCGGTGGTGCGGGACCGGGGGAGCCCGCGCGATGACGCCGCTCGTCGAGGTGGCAGCGGTCCAGGAGGCCGACCGGGCCGCCGCGGCGGCCGGGACGCCGGTGGCGCTGCTGATGGGCCGGGCCGGGTCGGTGGTGGCGCGGGCCGGGCGGGGCCTGCTCGGCGGCGTGGCTGGGCGGCGGGTGGTGGCCGTTGCCGGCAAGGGTCACAACGGCGGCGACGCGCTCGAGGCGCTGGCCAGGCTGGCCCGGGCCGGCGCGGGCGCCGAGGCGCTCGTCACCGCTGAGCCCGAGCGGCTGGACGGCGAGGGCCGGCGCTGCGTCGCCGCGGTCCGGGCGGCTGGCGGCCGGGTCCGGGTGTTCGAGCGCGAGCTGGCTGGCCGGGTCCTGGCCGGCGCCGACCTGGTCCTGGACGGGCTGCTGGGGACCGGCTCGGCGGGCGCCCCCCGCGGGGTGGTGGCAGAGGCGATCGAGGCGGTCAATGCGAGCCCGGCCCGGGTCCTTTCGGTCGACATCCCCTCCGGCGTGGACGGTGCGACCGGCGCGGTGCACCAGGGGCGGGCGGTCCGGGCCGACGCCACCGTGACCTTCCAGGCGGCCAAGCCCGGGCACGTGCTCGCCCCTGGCAGCGGCCTGGTGGGCCGCTTGGAGGTGGCCGACATCGGCCTGCCCCTGAGCCCGGGCCCGTGGGGGATCAGCGAGGCGACCGAGCTCGCCGGGCTCGTGCCGGTGCCCCAGGGCGAGCAGCACAAGCGCTCCCGCGGGGTGCTGCTCGCGGTGGGGGGCTCCTCCGGCATGGGCGGCGCCCCCACCCTGGTCGGCCTGGGCGCCCGGCGGTCCGGGACCGGGCTGCTCGTCCTGGCCGTGCCCGCCTCGCTGGCCGAGCGCGTCGGCGCGGCCGTGCCCGAGGCGCTCACCGTCCATCTGCCCGAGGCCGACGGCGGCATCACCCCCGACGCCGTCCACGCGTGCGAGCGCTGGCTGGGGGAGGCGACCGCGCTCGCCATCGGGCCTGGCCTCGGCCGCTCGGCAGCCACTGGGGAGGCGGTCCGGGCCCTGCTCGCGCGCTTCCCGCGGCCGGCGGTGGTGGACGCCGACGGCCTGTTCGCCCTCGGCACGGGCGCGCCCCTGGCCGAGCGCGGGGCGCCTACCCTGGTCACCCCGCACGCTGGCGAGTTCGTGCGCCTGGCCCCCGACGCCGAGGGCACGCGCCTGCACCAGGCGGCCGAGCGGGCCCGCCGGTGGGGGGTGACCGTGCTGCTCAAGGGCAACCACACCGTGGTCGCCGAGCCAGGCGGGCGCCTGGCGGTCAACCCCACCGGGGCGCCGGTGCTCGCCAGCGGCGGCACCGGGGACGTGCTCACCGGCCTGACCGGCGCGCTGCTCGCCCAGGGGCTCGAGCCGTTCGACGCCGGCCGCCTGGGCGCCTGGGTGCACGGCCGGGCCGGCGCGCTGGCTGCCCGCGCCCTGTCCCCGGTCTCGGTGTCGGCCGGAGACGTGGCCGAGCACCTCCCGCCCGCCTTTGCCGAGCTGCTCTCCCGACCCCCGCAGGGGCCTGGGGGCCGGAGGGGCGCTCCGGTGGACCGGGTGCCCTGGTGAGCCCAGTGGCGTGGCCGGGGCTCCGGCCGGCGTGGGTGGAGGTCGACCTGGACGCTGTGGCGCACAACACCCGCACCCTGGCCGCCGAGGTCGCCCCGGCCCGGGTGCTGGCGGTGGTCAAGGCCGACGCCTACGGGCACGGCGCCGTGCCGGTGGCCCGCACCGCCATCTCCGCCGGAGCCTCTTGGCTGGGGGTCGCCCTCGTCGAGGAGGCCCTGGACCTGCGCGCCGCCGGGATCTCGGCGCCGGTCCTGGTCCTGTCCGAGCCCCACCCGGGCTCGGCCGACGCCTGCGCCGAGCACGGGATCGCAGTGACCGTTTGCACCCCCGCCGGGGTGCAGGCGTTCGGCGCGGCCGGGCGCCGGGGCGGGCGTCCGGTCGCCGCCCACCTCAAGGTCGACACCGGCATGCACCGGCAGGGCTGCGACCCGGCCGGCCTGCCCGCCCTGGCCGCCGCGGCCCTGGCCGAGCCGGGCCTCGCGGTGGAGGGGGTCTGGAGCCACTTCGCCGTGGCCGACGAGCCCGGGCAGCGGGCCACCACCGACGCCCAGCTCGCCCGGTACGACGACGCGCTGGCCGAGGCCGCCGCCGCGGGCCTCGCCCCCCGCTGGCGCCACCTGGCCAACAGCGCTGGCGCCACCCTTCGCGACGACGCCCGCTTCGACCTGGTCCGGCTCGGGATCGAGCTGTACGGCCTGGCGCCAAGCCCGGACCTGCCCGGGGAGGCGACGGCCCGGCTACGACCCGCTCTGGCCCTGCGGGCGGCGGTGTCCGCGATCCGGACGGTCGAGGCCGGCGAGCGTGTCTCCTACGGGCACCGCTGGGCCGCCAGGGCCCGGACACGTATCGTCACCCTGCCGGTTGGGTATGCCGACGGGGTCAGGCGCGGCCTCTCCGACCGCATCAGGGTGCGGCTCGGCGGGCGCGACTTCCGGCAGGTGGGCAGGGTGACGATGGACCAGGTGATGGTGGACGTGGGCGACGCTCCGGTCGAGGTGGGCGAGGTGGCCACCCTGCTCGGCGACCCGGCTCGCGGCGAGCCAGGTGTGCGCGAGTGGTCGGTCGCCCTGGACACGATCGACTACGAGGTGACCTGCGGGCTGTCCGACCGGCTGCCCCGGGTGCACCATCACGGGGAACGGGTGGTCGGCCCGGTCCCTGGCGTCCCGGCCCATGCGGGCCGGCCGGCCGGGGCGGCCCATGCCGGGCCGGCCGGGGAAGGAGTACGACGGTAGTGGCCAGCACCAGGAAGCGCACCCGCGCGGGCAGAGGCTCCGAGGGCCGGTCCACCGGCGCGCGACGGTCGGCCGCGCCTCCCCAGCGGAGGTCGGGGCGGGCGGCCACGCCGGCCCAGCGGTCCGCCGCGTCCACGAAGGACGGCGCAAGGTCCAGGACGTCCCTGGTGATACGGGGGGCCGGGATGGTGCTGGGCGGCCTGGTCCTCGGGGTCGGCGCAGGCATCGCCGTGGAGCGGGTCCTGGTCGGGCGGGACCTGCGGCGCGAGGACCCGGAGGCAGGCGAGCCCTTCGGCGAGCTGCGGGGCGCCCCGGCCACGGTCACCAGCCACGACGGCACCGAGCTGGAGGTGGAGGACTTCGGCTCGGGCCCGTGCCTGGTGTTCTCGCACGGGTTCTCCCTGAACCAGGACGCCTGGCACTACCAGCGGCGTGACCTGCCCGCCGAGTTCCGCTGCGTCTTCTTCGACCAGCGCGGCCACGGCCGCTCGGGCCGTCCGGCCGACCACGACTTCTCGCTGGACGCGTTCGCCGGCGACCTCCGTGCGGTGATCGACTGGACCGGCGAGGACCACGTGGTGGTGGTCGCCCACTCCATGGGCGGCATCGCCACCCTCAAGCTGGCCGAGCTGTGGCCCGAGGAGCTCCGGGCCAGGATCGCCGGGCTCGTCCTGGTCGGCTCCACCTACGCCGACGCCCTCAAGGGCATGAGCGCGGCCGTGACCGCCCGGGGCGCGCTCACCGTGCAGCGGGCCGCCATCAAGACCGCGTTCAGGTTCTTCGGGGCCGACCCGGTCCTGGCCAGCCAGCTGCGGCGCCGTGGGAGCGACCTCGGCTACCTCGGCACGCGCCTGTTCGGCTTCGGCTCCAACCCCTCCCCGAGCCAGGTCGCGTTCATCGACCGCGTCCTGGCCGACACCGACATCGAGGTCTGGGCTCGGGTCTTCCCCAGCCTCATCGACTTCGACCTCTCCGAGGTCCTCGAGGGCCTCGACGTCCCCACCCTCATCGCCGTGGGCGACAAGGACCGGCTGACCCCGGTCGCCTCTGCCCGCCACATGGCCGAGAAGATCGGCAGCGCCCGCCTGGTCGTCCTGGAGGACGCCGGCCACAACGCCTTCCTGGAGGAGCACGAGGTCCTGGACGCCGAGATCGCCGCGTTCGCCCGTGAGGTGCTCGCACCCACGAGCCGAAGACGCCGGCGTTCGGCCCGGTTCCCCAGGCTGGCCGGCGGCGAGCGGAGCTCGACCCGCCGCGTCCGCGACCCGTGAGCCCTTGGTGAGCCTGGGCATCGACGACCTGGCGGTCGGGCACTGGACCGACCCGGTCGGGCTGACCGGCTGCACGGTGGTGATCCCCCCGGCCGGCAACGTCGCCTCTGTCAGCGTCCGCGGTGGCGGACCCGGTACCAGGGAGACGGACCTGCTCCAGCCCCAGGCCCACGTCGAGGGCGTGTCAGCGGTGCTGCTCACCGGGGGAAGCGCGTTCGGGCTGGCCGCGGCTCAGGGCGTGATGGCCTGGTGCGAGGCGCGGGGGATCGGCTACGGGCGCTTCGGTCGCCCGATCCCGATCGTGGCCGCCGCCGTGCTGTTCGACCTGGCCGTCGGGAGCTGGGACGCCCGACCCGGCCCGGCTGAGGGGGAGGCCGCCTGCCTGGCCGCCAGCCCGGGCGAGGACCGGATGGGCAACGTCGGGGCCGGCATGGGCGCGACGGTCGGCAAGAGCGGCGGGTCCGACCTGGCGATGAAGGGCGGCCTCGGCCACGCGGTCGTCACGGCCGGCCCGGTCACGGTGGGGGCCCTGGCCGCGGTCAACGCGAGCGGGGACGTGATCGACGACGACGGCGCCGTGGTGGCCGGGACCCGCATGCCGGGAGGCGTCCGGGCGGCGTTCCGGGCCTGGGGCGAGCGTGAGGCGCGGGCCCTGGCCGGGGAGCCGCCCGCGCCTGGAGAGCAGGGCGCGCCACCGCTCGGGGAGCCGGTGCCCCCTGGGGGCAGCACCACCCTGGGTCTGGTCGTCACCGACGCGGCCCTGACCAAGGGCGAGGTCCACCGGGTCGCCGTGCAGGCCCACGACGGCATGGCCAGGGCGGTTCGCCCGGCACACACCAGCTTCGACGGGGACGCGGTGTTCGCCCTGGCCGTGCCCAGGGTCACCGCAACGGCCGACCTGGTAGCCTTTCTGGCCGAGGAGGCCTTGGCCCTCGCCATCCGAGCCGGGGTCCGGGCGGCCACCGCGGTCGCCGGCATCCCGGCCTGGTCGGATCAGCTCGGGAGGACGTGAAGGTGCCACTCTATGAGTACCGCTGCACGGACTGCGACCACCGCTTCGACGCGCTCGTGCCCGCCAGCCGGGCCGACCTGACCGCCTGCCCGTCGTGTGGGGCCGAGCAGGCCCGCCGCTTGCTCAGCGTGTTCTCGGCGCCCCGGGCGGGCGCCAGCCCGACCCGCGGGGGCGACGGCGCGGTCGCGCCGTCCGGCGGCTGCTGTGGCGGCGCCTGCGGGGCGTGCTGATGCCGACCGAGCTGGAGCAGGTGGCCGCCGAGGCCGCGACCTGCACCCGGTGCCGCCTGCACCAGGGCCGCACCCAGGTCGTGTTCGGCGACGGCGACCCGGACGCCGACCTGATGTTCGTGGGCGAGGCACCCGGCTTCCACGAGGACAAGCAGGGCAAGCCCTTCGTCGGCCCGTCCGGCCAGCTCCTCAACCGCCTGCTCGCCGGCATCGGCCTGCGCCGCGAGGACGTCTACATCTGCAATGTGATCAAAAGCCGCCCTCCGGGCAACCGCGACCCGCAGCCCGACGAGATCGCCGCCTGCCGGGGCTGGCTCGACGCCCAGGTCCGCCTGGTGGACCCCAAGGTGGTCGTCACCCTGGGCAACTTCGCGGCCAAGACGCTGCTCGAGACCACCGCCGGGATCAGCCGCCTGCGCGGCCGCACCTACCCGTTCCAGGGCCGTGTGCTGCTGCCCACCTTCCACCCGGCCGCCGCCCTGCACGCCACCTCGAGCCGCGTCGGCCCGAGCCCGCTCCAGGGCATGGAGGACGACTTCCAGGTCCTGGCCAAGCTGCTCGCCGAGAGCCGCCCCGCCCCGGCCGCAGGCCCGGGCGCTGGCCCACCCGGCACCGCCGGCCCGGGCCCAGAGCCCCGGCCAAGTACCCCCGGCGCGCGGGTTCCCGCCTCCCTGGCGGCCCAGCATGCTCGACCGCGGCGCCGATACTTGGCCGGCGCTCTGGAGGACGCCGAGCAGCTCGGGCTGTTCTGACGCCATGGGCGAACACGAGCTGCGGCTGCAGTCGGCCGACGAGGCCGCCACCAAGGCGGTCGGGGCGGCCCTGGCCACCGTCCTCGCCCCGGGGGACGTGGTCGGGCTGACCGGGGACCTCGGGGCGGGCAAGACCCGGCTGGTGCAGGGGGCGGCGGCCGCCCTCGGGGTGGTCGAGCCGGTCGTCTCGCCCACCTTCATGCTGGTGCGGGAGTACGACGGCGACGTGCCCGTCCAGCACGTCGACGCCTACCGGCTGAGCGGCGCGCGGGAGCTCGAGGACCTCGGCCTCGAGGACGTGTTCGACCCCGACACGGTCGTGTTCGTCGAGTGGGCCGACCGGGTGCTTGCCGCCATGCCCGAGAGCTGGCTCGAGCTCGCCCTCCACACCAGGTTCGACGAGGTGCGCGAGATCCGGGTGCGCGCCCACGGGCCGGACTGGATCGAGCGGGCCGGGGAGCTGGACGCCGCCCTCAAGCCGTTCGGCATGCGAGCGCCTGGCGGCCGCTGACCGACCTTCCCGGACAGCGAACGGGACATCGGGCAGAATCCGGTCCATGCGCATGCTTGTTGCGGCTGCCCTGGCGGCGGCCCTGCTCACCGGCTGCGGGGTGCCACGCGACCCCGAGGGCACCCTCGACCGGGTGCGGGACGGCACCCTGCGGGTGGGCATCACCGAGAGCCAGCCGTGGGCCCGGGTCGACCGCGGCAGGCGCACGGGCGTGGAGGTGCGCCTGGTCGAACGGCTCGCCACCGAGCTCGGAGCGAAGATCGAGTGGACCGACGGCGCCGAGGCCGAGCTGATCGCCGCGCTCGAGGTGCGCGGGCTCGACCTGGTCATCGGGGGCTTGACCGTCGACAGCCCGTGGCAGGCCCGCGCGGCCCTGACCCGCCCGTACGCGACCACCCGGGTGGTGGTGGCCGTGCCGGCGTCGCAGCGCGCCCCCGGCGACATCGCCGGTCTCCGGGTCGCCGTGGAGTCCGGCCAGGACGCCGCGGGCGTCCTCGAGATGACCGACGCGGTCCCGGTCGAGGTCGACGACGTGGGCGCCGTGAGCGGGCCGGTGGTGGTCGACGAGTGGCTGCTCGACGACCTGCGCCTGCGCGACACCGGCGTCCACCTGCGCACCTCCAGGCACGTCATGGCCACCCCGCGGGGCGAGAACGCTTGGCTGGTGCGGCTCGAGCGCTTCCTCCACGCCCACAGGGACGAGGTCGCCGCCCTGCTCGACGTGGAGGGCCGGCCATGAGCACGCCGGGGGAGCTGCACCGCAAGGCCCTCCGGCTCGAATGGCTCACGATCGCCTACCTGGTCTCGGCGGTCGCGCTGCTGTCGGTGTCCCGCGGCTCCTCCCAGGCGATGAAGGCGGTCTGGTTCGAGGCCATCCTGAGCCCCGGGCCGCCGATCGCCTTCCTGGTCGCCGCGAGGATCCTCCGGCGCCCGCCGAGCAGGCGGCTCCCCTACGGCTACCACCGGGCCGTGTCGGTCGCGCTGCTGTGCGTGTCGCTGTCCCTGTTCGCGCTCGGCCTCCTCGTCCTCTATGACTCGGTCTCCAGGCTGATGCAGTCCGAGCATCCGCCCATCGGCCTGGTCGACCCCTTCGGGACCGGGCCGCTCTGGCTCGGCTGGCTGATGCTGCCCGCGCTCGCCTACAGCACGCTGCCCGCCGCCTTCCTCGGCCGGGCCAAGCTGCCGCTGGCCCGGGGACTGCACGACAGGGTGCTGCTCGCCGACGCCGAGATGAACCGGGCCGGCTGGCTGACCGCTGGCGCTGCCATGCTCGGCGTGGTCGGCGTCGGGCTCGGCCTCTGGTGGGCCGACGCGGTGGCGGCCTCCGTGGTCGCGCTGAACATCACCAGGGACGGGTGGAAGCACCTCCGCGTCGCCGTGGACGACCTGATGGACCAGGAGCCGACCGTGGTCGACCACGCCGCGGTCGACCCCCTGCCACGCCCCCTCGACGGCTGAGGGCGCTGGCGGCGCTCACCCGGTCCGGGCGCCCGCCGCGGTGCCGGGACCGGGTCCCGGCGCGAGCAGGCGACCGCGGACCCGCTCGTCGAGGGCGGCGTCGATCGCGGTCCAGGCCATGGCGACCGCGCCGTCGAGCAGGGCTCGGTCGGCCTCGGCGGTCACGCAGTGGGCGGCGAACTCGGGCTGGTGGTTCACGGCCGGCAGCGAGCCGATGTCGATGGCCGGGTGGATCGCGGGGAGGGCGAGCGAGACGTTGCCCATGTCGGTGGAGCCGCCCTGCCGCCGCCCTGCCTCGCCGTAGTCGGGGAACCGGCGGCCGAGCGCCTCGGCGTTGCGCCGGTAGGCGGCGGCCAGATCGGGGTCGTGGCGCACCTCCGCGTACGGCCGCTGCTCGGCCACGACCTCGAGCGACGCCCCGGTGGCAAGGGCGCCCGCCTCGAAGCAGCGCAGCACCTTGGCGCGGACGTCGTCCAGCTCGGCCAGGGTGGCCGCGCGCACCATCCAGCTGCCCGCGGTGTGGGCGGGGACGATGTTGGCGGCGTCGCCGCCCTTGGTGACGATGCCGTGCACCCGGTCGCTGGGGCGGAGGTGCTGGCGCAGCAGCCCGATGGCGGTCTGGGCGACCACCAGCGCGTCGGCCGCGTTCACGCCGAGCTCGGGCCAGGCGGCCGAGTGCGCCTCCTTGCCCGTGTAGGCGACGTTGAACTGGGTCGAGGCGATGATCGGCATCTCGGCCAGCTCGCGGGAGGAGGGGTGCACCATCATGGCGGCGTGGACGCCGGCGAAGGCGCCCCGCTCCAGGAGGAGGATCTTGCCGCCGCTGGACTCCTCGGCCGGCGTGCCGAGCACGGTCACCGTGAGCCCCAGGTCGTCGGCCACCCCGGCCAGGGCGATGCCGGCGCCCGCTGCCATGGCCGCGATCAGGTTGTGGCCGCAGGCGTGCCCCACGGCCGGGAGGGCGTCGTACTCGGCGCACACCACCAGGTGCAGCGGCCCGGACCCGGCCCGGGCGGTGAACGCGGTGGGCAGGTCGTGGACGCCCGCCTCGACCGCGAGCCCCGCCCCGGCCAGGGTCTCGCAGAGCCAGGCGCAGGCACGCTCCTCCTGGAAGGCCAGCTCGGGAGTGCCGTGGATCCGGCGGCTGAGCGCCAGCAGTTCCTCCCGGGCCTCCTCGACCCGCTTGCGCGCGGCCGCCTTGGCGTGGACCGTCATGCGCTGTCCGTGCCGGCCGGGCGCTGGTCGCCGCGCTCGGGCTCGCCCTCGGCGAGGATCCGGTAGAGCGACCGGCGGGTGTCGGCCAGGATCTTCCCGGCCTCGGCCACCTGGCTGGCGGTGCCAGCGTGCGCCACCTGCATGACCGCGGCGCCCACCTGGGCGGCGAGGTCGCCGAGCTCCAGCACCTCGTCGCTGACGCTCTCGGTCACGGTGTCCCAGACCGCGTCCAGCTCCTCCTGGTGCTCCTGCACGTACGTGCGCCCGGCGTCGGTGAGATGGACCGTGCGGCGCCCATGCTGCTTCTCGACCCGCACGAGACCTTCGTCCTCGAGCTGTTGCACCGCCGGGTAGACCGAGCCCGGGCTCGGTCGCCACACCCCTCCGCTGCGCTCGGTGATCTCCTGGATGATCTGGTAGCCGTGCAGCGGCCGCTCGGCCAGCACGGCCAGGATGGCGGCGCGGACGTCGCCACGCCGCACCTTCGGGCCGCGCCCGGACATCGGCCCCGGGAAGCCGCCGAACGGCGGCCCGCCGAACCCGGACCCGCCCCGCGGGCCGGGCCCGAAGAACCCCGGTGCCCGGCGCCCGGCGGCCATCGCCGCCCATGCGGCCCGGCCAGGCCCGAAGCCGCCGCCCCGGCCACCGGCCCAGGGCCCTCGCATCGCGTCTGCCGCATGCATCCCTGCTGCTCCCTTCCTTCCGACGATGTCGTACGTTAACGATATATCGAAGACGGTCGGAATGCACAAGGGGACCGCCAGCGGCCGGAGGTTCCTCACCTCGCCTGCTACCCGCGGGTCAGGCCACCTCGCAGCGGTTCCGGCCGGCCCGCTTGGCCCGCCTGAGGGCGGCAACGGCGCGGCCGAGCAGGTCGCTCCAGGTGTCGTCCTCGCGGTGCTCGGCCACCCCGAACGAGGCGGAGAGCCGGGGCCCGGAGGTGGCGCCGAGCGCGAGGCCCAGGGCGGCCGCCCGCTCCCGGACCCGTTCGGCCACGTACCACGCCTCGTCGAGCCGGGTTCCCGGCAGGATCAGCAGGAACGCCTCGCCCTCGTAGCGGCCGATCACGTCGTCCCCCCGGCACGACTCGTGCAGCAGGCCTGCAAACGACTGCAGCATGTGGTCGCCGACCCCGTAGCCCCACTCGTCGTTCACCGCGGCGAACTCGTCGAGGTCGGCGAGGGCCACCGACAGGGGGCCGCTGCCTGCCCGGGCCAGGTCGCTGGCCACCCGTAGCCGCTCCTCCACCGCCCGCCGGTTGGCGAGCCCCGTCAGGGAGTCGGTGAGCACGGCCGAGGCCAGGCTGGCGTCCCCGAGCCGCAGCTCCTCGTGCAGCGTCTTGGTGCGCAGGGCGAGGCCCAGCCGGGTGGTGATGTCGAGCCCACCGACCAGCGCCCGCGTGACCCGTCCGCGCCCGGGACTCGACAGGAACAGCACCGGGATGGCCATGGTGGCCGGGTCGCGCTGCAGGGTGGCGTACACCTCGTAGCCGGAGCGGTCGGGCAGCTTCGGGTCGATCAGGATGATCTCCGGGTGGCCGTCGCGCGCGACCTCGACGGCGCGGTCGGCAGATTCTGCCTCGAGGACCTCGTGGCCCTCCGCGTGCAGCTCGGCGGCGATGTCGGACCGAGACTGCTCGTGCGCCTGGACGATCAGCACCCGTGCCATCGAATCTCCCCCTGTGGCGCCTGCGTACCTGCGACTGCTCCGCGAGACCGAGGCCGGCAACATCGATGACGTTGTCGTGTGGAAGATCGGACGCGCCAGCAGGTCCTTGAGCGGTGCCGCTGCCAATATCCTTGCCCGGACGAGCAGGGCGTGGTGGTCGTCGTCGGAGGCTGCTTAGCCCGATCGGGCACGCAAAGGTCCACGAATCAGCGCGTAGGGCTAGACAACTCGCGGCGCGGCGACATCTCCGCGCGTTCCCGAAGCCAGGGATGCAACAATGGGGACCGACTCGGCGAGCGTCCCGGAGGTCTCGAGGTGCACGTGCTCGGCATCGACACCGCCACCGCCGTCACAAGCGTCGCCGTCGGCAGCGAGACGGGCGCGTGCGCGGCGGTGGCGGTGCGCCACGAACGCGCCCATGCGGAGGTGCTGGCGCCGTCGGTGCGCTGGGTGCTCGACCGGGCCGAGGTCGAGCCCGGGTCGCTCGGCGGGATCGCGGTCGGCATCGGCCCGGGCCTGTTCACGGGCCTGCGGGTCGGCGTGGCCACCGCCAAGGCGCTCGCCCAGGCGTGGCGCCTGCCCATGGTGGCCGTGCCCAGCCTGGACCTGGTCGCGTTCGCCCACCGGCACACGGCCCGCACCGTGTGCGCGGTCATCGACGCCAGGCGGGGCGAGCTGTTCGCCGCCCTGTACCGGCATGCGCCCGGCGGCGTCCAGCGTCTCAGCCGCTACGCCGTGCTGCGCCCGGACAGGCTGGCCGCCGAGCTGGAAGCCCGGCGTGAGGACGTGCTGCTGTGCGGCGCGGCCGTGACGGCCTACGCCGCCAGCTTCGAGCACCTCGACGAGCGCGTGCACCTCGCCGGCCGGACCGGGTCCGCGCCCTCGGCCGAGGCCCTGATCGAGCTGGCCCTGCCCCGCTTCCACCGCGAGGAGTACACCGTGCCGCTGGAGGTGTCCCCGATGTATCTCCGCCGGCCCGACGTGGGCCCAGGGGTCGAGCGGCGGCTGGCCCGCTCCCGGGGGGCCAGCGCCCGCCAGGCCCCGACGGCGCCGGGAGCCTGACCTTGGCCTCCCTGTACCCACCGCCGGGCCATGTCGAGGACCCCCGCCCGCCTGCCGCCGTCGAGCTGGTCCCGATGCGCCGCCGTCACATCGGGCAGGTGCTCGACATCGAGCGCCGCGTCTACCCGCGCCCGTGGACGATGACCCTGTTCCTGTCGGAGATCGTGCAGCGCTCGACCCGCTTCTACATCGTGGCCCGGGCCCACCGCCGGGTGGTGGGCTACGCCGGCCTGATGGTGTTCGGCGACGAGGCGCACGTCACCAACATCGCGGTCGACCCCGACCACCACCGGCGCAAGATCGCCGCGCGGCTGCTGTTCGCGCTGATCACCGAGGCCAGGCGCAGGGGCGCGACCGCCTGCACCCTCGAGGTGCGGGTCGCCAACCACGCCGCCCAGGGCCTGTACCACCAGTTCGGCTTCGCCCCGGTCGGCATCCGCAAGAACTACTACGCCGAGACCGGGGAGGACGCGCTCATCATGTGGGCCGAGGGCCTGCAGGCCCACGCGTACAGCGCCCGCCTGGCCGACCTGGCCCGCCGCATCCCCGAGCCCCGCGAGGTTCGCTGAGTGGCCACCCCGACAAGGTTCGCCCGGTCGGCGCCGGGCTCCCATGGCCTCCACGCTCCGGCGACGTCCATCTTGGCGAGGCGCCGACCGGGCGGCCCCTCCTTGGGGAGCCGCTGACCGTGCTGGTGCTCGGGATCGAGACGAGCTGCGATGAGACCGGCGTCGCGCTGGTCGAGGACGGCAAGCTGGTGCGCTCCAACGTGATCGCCGACCAGCGGGCCCTGCACGACCGCTACGGCGGGATCGTGCCCGAGGTGGCCTCCCGGGCCCATGTCGACCTGCTCCACCCAGCGGTCGAGCAGGCCCTCGCGCTCGGCGGCGCCAGGCTGGAGGACGTCGACGGCTTCGCGGTGACCGTCGGCCCCGGGCTGGCCGGCTCGCTGCTGGTCGGGGTGGCGGCGGCCAAGGCGTACGCGCTCGCCCTGGACCGTCCCCTGGTCGGGGTCAACCACCTGATCGCCCACGTCTACGCCAACGTGCTCGAGCACGGCTCGCTGCCGCTGCCCGCCGTCGTGTTCGTGGTCTCGGGTGGACACACGAGCCTGCTGGTCATGGAGGCTGACGAGCGGTTCCGGGTCCTCGGCCAGACCATCGACGACGCCGCCGGCGAGGCCTACGACAAGGTGGCCAGGGTGCTCGGGCTGGGCTATCCGGGAGGCCCGATCCTGGACGAGCTGGCCAAGGAGGGCGACCCCGGCGCGGTCCGCTTCCCGCGCGCGCTGCTCGACGACGGCACCGACGACTTCTCCCTGTCCGGCCTGAAGACCGCCGTGCTCCGTCACGTGCGCAGGCTCGAGCAGACCGGCGAGGAGCTGCGCGTGGCCGACGTGGCCGCGTCGTTCCAGGAGGCGGTCGTCGACGTGCAGGTGAGCAAGGTCCTGGGCGCTGCCAAGCGCGAGGGCCTGGACACCGTGCTGCTCGCGGGCGGCGTGGCGGCCAACTCGCGGCTCCGCGGACGGCTGCTCGAGGCGGCCGAGGAGGCGGGCATCCGTGTCCTGGCGCCCTCCCCGGCGCTGTGCACCGACAACGGCGCCATGGTCGGCTGCGCCGGCACGTTCGCGCTCGAGCGGGGCGAGCGCGCCCCGCCCGACCTGGGCGCCGAGCCGAACCTGGGCATCGTCCCAGGGGTGGGCCGCCGGGCCGCCCGCCGCCCGAGCCGGCACCGGAAGCCGTAGGCAGGACGCGCTGGACGAAGGACGCGCTCCTGGACGTCGCCGAGGGCGCCTGCCGGAGGTCCGTTGGCGACTAGCACTCCCCAGTGGTGAGTGCTAACATCCGCCACAGCGTCAGTCACGGCCCGCAGCACGGGCCACACCGCCGAAGCACGCCCTCGTGGCCTGTCAGCCGCCGGGCCAGCCGATTTCGTGCCGCCGTCGGCGGCACGCCGCAAGAGGAGGAACGATGAGCGTCAACCTGCAGCCGCTCGAGGACCGGATCGTCGTCAAGCCGGGCGAGGGCGAGGAGAAGACCGCCTCCGGGCTCGTCATCCCCGACACCGCCAAGGAGAAGCCCCAGGAGGGCGAGGTCATCGCCGTCGGGCCGGGCCGCTTCGAGGACGGCGACCGGGTCCCGCTCGACGTGAAGGCCGGCGACACCGTCATCTACTCCAAGTACGGCGGCACCGAGGTCAAGCTCGGCGGTGAGGACTACCTGATCCTGTCCGCCCGCGACGTCCTCGCCATCGTCACCAAGTAAGGACCGGGAAGGGCACCGGGCCGGCGCCGACCGCTCCCACAGCGCGAGCGCCGCCGCCGGCCCCGAGCGCCCGCTCGCCGCCGGGGCCGGTGTCGCGCCCAGGGGCTGTCAAGGGAAGGAACACCATGGCCAAGCAACTGATGTTCAGCGCCGACGCCCGCCGCGCGCTCGAGGCCGGCGTCGACAAGCTCGCCAACGTGGTACGGGTCACGCTCGGCCCCAAGGGCCGCAACGTCGTGCTCGACAAGAAATGGGGTGCCCCGACGATCACCAACGACGGCGTCACCATCGCCAAGGAGATCGAGCTCGAGGACCACTACGAGAACCTGGGCGCCCAGCTCGCCAAGGAAGTTGCGACCAAGACCAATGACGTGGCCGGCGACGGCACCACCACCGCCACCGTGGTGGCCCAGGCCCTGGTCCACGAGGGCCTGCGCAACGTGGCCGCCGGCGCCAGCCCGATGGCGCTGAAGCGGGGCATCGAGAAGGCCGTCGAGGCGGTCGCCGAGAACCTCCGCAACCAGGCGCGGGAGATCGAGACCAAGGAAGAGGTCGCGTCGGTGGCGACCATCTCGGCCCAGGACGCCGAGATCGGCCAGGTCATCGCCGAGGCCATGGACAAGGTGGGCAAGGACGGGGTCATCACCGTCGACGAGTCGCAGACCTTCGGCATCGAGCTCGAGTTCACCGAGGGCATGCAGTTCGACAAGGGCTATATCTCGCCCTACTTCGTGACCGACCCCGAGCGCATGGAGGCGGTGTTCGAGGACCCCTACGTCCTCATCGCCAACTCCAAGGTCTCCTCGGCCCAGACGCTGCTGCCGGTGCTCGAGAAGGTCATCCAGTCGGGCCGCCCGCTGGTCCTCATCGCCGAGGACGTCGACGGCGAGGCCCTGGCCACCCTGGTGGTCAACAAGATCCGTGGCACCTTCAAGAGCGTCGCGGTCAAGGCCCCCGGGTTCGGCGACCGGCGTAAGGCCATGCTGGGTGACATCGCCATCCTCACCGGTGGGCAGGTCATCAGCGAGGAGGTCGGCCTCAAGCTCGAGAACGTCGGGCTCGAGCTGCTCGGCCGGGCCCGCCGGGTCACCGTCACCAAGGACGACACCACCATCGTCGAGGGCGGCGGGCCCGAGGACGAGATCAAGGGCCGCATCGCCCAGATCAAGCAGGAGATCGACAAGACCGACTCCGACTGGGACCGCGAGAAGCTGCAGGAGCGGCTGGCCAAGCTGGCCGGTGGCGTCGGCGTCATCAAGGTCGGCGCGGCCACCGAGGTCGAGCTGAAGGAGAAGAAGCACCGCATCGAGGACGCGGTCTCGGCGACCCGGGCCGCCATCGAGGAGGGCATCGTCCCCGGCGGCGGGGTCGCGCTCATCCGGGCCCAGGAGTCGCTCGGCAAGCTCGACCTGACCGGCGACGAGCGGGCCGGCGCGGAGATCGTCCGCCGCGCGCTCGAGCTGCCCGCCCAGTGGATCGCCAGGAACGCCGGGTACGAGGGCGCCGTCGCGGTCGCCCGGGTGCGCGAGCTGTCCGACAGCCACGGCTTCAACGCGGCCACCGGTGAGTACCAGGACCTCATCAAGGCCGGCATCGTCGACCCGGCCAAGGTGACCCGCTCGGCGGTGCAGAACGCCGCGTCGATCGCGGCGCTGCTGCTCACCACCGAGACCCTGGTGGTGGACAAGCCGGAGGAGAAGGAGGACGCCGGCCACAGCCACGGCGGTGGCTACCCGGGCATGTAGCAGCCCGTCCGGCAGAGCGCCCGAGGGCCCCGGCCACCCGCCGGGGCCCTCGGGCTGTGCCTGGCCGACCAGACGCCGCTGAGCGACGAGTCGAACGTCCTGGCGAGGTCGTAGCCGCTCATCGGTCCTCCGGCGAGCAGCCCGAGCAGCGCGCTGCGGAGGGACATCGGGGACGCCTCGCCCGCCGGATGTCAAATTTGACATGTCACCTGCATACGCATCGTAAGATACGGATCCTGGCCCGATTCGTCCATTGCCGCGGTGCTTTGCTGCTTTTCGGAGGCCAACCTGCCAGCAGGCCGTTGGGGTGCCCTCGCCGGCGCCCTCCTCTTCCTCCTCGCCGCCTGCTCGACCGGTCCCGGGAGGACTGCGGCCTCGTCCGACCGCATCGGCGCGGCGTCGGGCGGGCCCACCCCCGCGATCGCGCCCACGCCGCTCCACAGGCAATGCCTGACACCGGACGAGTACCCGGCCGAGGTGTGGTTCGACGCGCTCGACGGGAGTCGGCTCTCGGGCTTGGTCCTCGGGCAGGGCAGCACCGGCGTGCTCCTCGCCCACCAGCACTGGTTCAACCTCTGCAGCTTCCTGCCGCTCGCCCGGGAGCTGGCCCAGGCCGGGTACCAGGTGCTCGTGTTCGAGTTCCGCGGGTTCGGCGCCTCGCCCCCGACCGACAAGCGGGTGGCGCGCTGGCTGGACCAGGACGTCGGCGGTGGGATCAGGGAGCTGCGCCGGCGCGGGGCCGAGCGGGTCGTGCTGGTCGGCGCCTCCATGGGCGCCACATCGTCGCTCGTCCTGGCGGCGCACCCGCGGCACGGGCCGGAGCTCCCGGTGGCCGGGATCGTCAGCATCTCCGGCCCGGCCCGCTTCTACGAGATGGACGCATCGGCGGCCGTGAAGCGGCTGTGGATGCCCCTGCTCTTCATCGCCTCCGAGGTCGACGGCAAGTTCACCGACGCCGCCCACCTGCTCTACCGGACCGCGCCGGCCCCCAGTAAGCGCCTGGTGATCGTGCCGGGCAACGGGCACGGCAGCGGGCTGCTCAACCACGGCCCGTACGCGGCCGGGCTGCGCTCCCTGATCGTCGACTTCGTCGGGCAGCACACCGGACGGCACACCCGGCCGGGCGCTTAGCGGACCATGCGCCCCTCGAGGTAGGCGGCCCAGTAGCGGGCCTGGTCGCGCCGGATCTCCGGGACCCGGCCGGAGGCGCTGGCGTCGCGGAGCAGCCAGGCGACCGTCTGGAGGTCGCCCCGCTCCATGTCCGGGCTCACCTCGCTCGCCCAGTAGACCGCCGCGTTCCTGAGGTCGGAAGGCGCCGCGCTGCCGTGCCCGATCTCGTGCAGCAGCCCGCACACGGTCGCAGCGTCGTCCCGCCCGATCACCATGTCGATCAACAGCCGGCTCCTCTCCGATGCTGGGCGGCAGCGTGACCCCGTCGCCTGGAGCGTTCGAGACCTGCACGCCGCCAGCGCCCCGCCATCCGGTTACTCGAACGTATGTTCGATCCAATGTTCGACCAAGGCGGGCTGCGGCGTCAAGCCGGTGCCTGCTCCGGTGGACGCCCGTGCGTGCCTACCCGCCATCGCCACGGCGGGTAGGGCCAGCCCCACCGCCGGACACTCGGGCCAGCCTTCCTCGGGCCAGCGGTGCGTCCTGGCCCCTGCCGGCCCCTTCCGGCCCTGCCGGGCCCCGGCACGCTCGGGACCGGGGTCAGCGGCCGGCGGTGCCGCGGTTGGCCAGGCGGCGCTGGACCCGGCGGCGCACCTGCCGGCGGCGCAGGACGAACGCGGTGGCCAGGAGCGCGATGGTCGCCACAGGGGCCGCCGTGGCCGGGCCGCTCGGGTCCTCGTCCTCGGCCCGGCTCCGGACCAGCTCGCCACGGGCCGCCGCGGCCGCCGGGGAGCGGGCCGGCGGCGCCAGCAGCTCCGCCACGCTGGCCGGAGGGACGTAGGCGGGCAGGCGCAGGCCGGTCCGCGGGACCCGGCCCGGCCCGAAGCCCCAGTCCATCAGCCGGGCCGCGTCCGCGGGGGGGTCGGGGCTGTCGAGCAGCACCGCGATCAGGGTGCGCCCGTTGCGGGTGGCCGCGGCGGCCAGACAGCGGCCGGCGTCCTCGGTGAAGCCGGTCTTGATGCCGACGGCGCCCCTGTAGTCGAGCAGGAACCTCGAGTGCGCGGTGAGGGTGTGGCCGTGGCCGTCCGGTCGGACGAACGAGGCCTTGCGGGTGCGCACGACCTGGGCCAGCCATGGGTCGCGGAGCACGGCCCGGCCCAGGATGGCGAGGTCCCAGGCGCTGGAAACGTGCCCGCGCATGTCGAGCCCCTCCGAGTTCCGCCAGTGGGAGCTGCGCAGCCCGAGGCGGCGCGACTGGGCGTTCATCGCGAGGCCGAAGCGGTGCCGCGACCCGGCGGCCCGGTCGGCGAGCACCACGGCCACGTCGTTGGCGGAGACGATCATGAGCGCCTGCAGGGCCTGCTCGACCAGGATCGGCTGGCCGGGGCGGAGCGCGAGCCGGCGCGCGGGCACCCTGGCCGCTTCCGGCGGGGTCACGGCCACCTCCAGCTGGCCGAGGCTCGCCCGCACGGTGATCGCCGCGAGCATCTTGGTGAGGCTGGCTGGCGGTACCTTCTTGGACTGGCTGCGGCCCCAGAGCACGTCCCCGGTGTCCGCGTCGACCAGGATGCCCACCTTGCCGGCCACCTTGGGCCCCGGCGGCCGGGACGCCACCGCAGCCGCCGGCGCGGGCGCCACGGTCGTGGCGGGCAGGGCGAGCAGGGCGAGAAGGGTCAGCAGGCCGAGGCGTGCGCGCATACGTCCTTGAGCGGTCGTCGGGCGGCGGAAGGCCCGGAGTCTCGCATCCCGCCCGGGTCACGACAAGCCGCTGACCTCGCGATGAAGCCGTCATGAATGGTACGTCACAGGATGTCCACAGATTGGCTGCGACGGCCGTCACCACTCCGGGAGCGCCGGTAGAATCGCGTCTTCCGGTTCAAGCGGTTCACGAATTCGAGGAGACAACGCATGCGCGTAACGGTCATCGGGGCCGGCCACGTCGGACTCGTCACTGCCGTCTGCCTGGCCAAGATCGGCCACGAGGTGGTCGCCGACGACGACGACCGAGCCAAGTTGGAGCTCCTCCGCCAGGGCAAGGCCTGGTTCTACGAACCGCAGCTCCAGGAGCTGATGACCGAGGCGCTGGCCGCTGGCCGGCTGCGGTTCACCTCGGACAAGGCCGAGGCGGTCCGCCACGGCGAGGTGATCTTCATCTCGGTGGGCACCCCGAGCCGTGACGACGGCAGCCCCAACCTCAAGTTCGTCGAGGCGGTCGCCCGCGACGTGGCCCGCCACCTGCCCTCTGGCGAGTTCCGCCTGGTCTGCGAGAAGAGCACCGTGCCGGTGCAGACCGGCCTGCGGGTGGCCCAGGTGATGTACAGGGAGGCGCCCTCGGGCGCCGACTACGAAGTCGCGTCGAACCCGGAGTTCCTGCGCGAGGGCTCGGCGATCCACGACACCCTGCGCCCCGACCGGATCGTGGTCGGCACCGAGTCCGAGCGCGGCACCCAGGTCCTCCGCGAGCTGTACGGGCCGGTCATCGAGTCGACCGGCTGCCAGTTCCTGGCCACCGACCGGGCCACCGCCGAGCTGATCAAGCATGCGTCGAACGCGTTCCTGGCCACCAAGATCAGCTTCATCAACTCGGTGGCTGCGGTCTGCGAACGGTCCGGCGCCGACATCGAGCTGGTCGCCCGCGGCATGGGCCTGGACCCGCGCATCGGGCCGCAGTTCCTCAAGGCCGGGGCCGGGTACGGGGGGAGCTGCTTCCCCAAGGACGTGGCCGCGTTCGCCCACCGCTCGCGTGAGCTGGGCGTGGACTTCGGCATCCTCAACGAGGTGGCCAGGGTCAACCTCGAGGCACGCCGCAACATCGTCGAGAAGGTGCGCGACGCGCTCTGGCACCTGGAGGGCAAGCGGATCGGCGTGCTCGGGCTCGCCTTCAAGCCCGACACCGACGACCTCCGCGAGGCGCCGGCCATCGACGTGGTGCGCGGCCTGCTGGACGGCGGCGCCGAGGTGATCGCCTACGACCCGGTCGCCCGCGAGCAGGCCGCGGCGTCCATGCCCGGCCTGCAGATCGCCGCCAAGGCCCACGAGGTGGCCGACGGGGCGCACGCGCTCGTGCTGCTCACCGAGTGGCGGGAGTTCGCCGACCTGGACCCGGCCGACCTCAAGAGCCGCATGGCCTACCCGATCGTCATCGACGCCAGGAACTTCCTCGACGTCGCCGCCTTCGTCGCCGAGGGGTTCACGGTGGCGGGTGTGGGACGTCCGGTGGCGACACCTACCGAGGCCCGGGGCTAGCCGTGCCGAGGGCCGTCATCACCGGGGGGGCCGGTTTCCTCGGGTCGCACCTCTGCCGGCGCCTGCTGGCCGAGGGCTTCGACGTCGTCTGCATGGACAGCCTGCTGACCGGGCGGGCCGCGAACGTCGAGGACCTCATCGGCAAGCACTTCCGCCTGGTCAACGTCGACGTCACCGACTACATCCACGTGTCCGGCCCGGTCGACGCCGTGCTCCACTTCGCGTCCCCGGCCAGCCCCATCGACTACCTCCGCTATCCGATCCAGACCTTGAAGGTCGGGGCGCTCGGCACCCACCGGGCGCTCGGGCTGGCCAAGGACAAGGGGGCCCGCTTCCTGCTCGCCTCGACCAGCGAGGTCTACGGCGACCCCCAGGTCCACCCCCAGCCCGAGACCTACTGGGGTCACGTGAACCCCATCGGCCCCCGCGGCGTCTACGACGAGGCCAAGCGCTTCGCCGAGGCCCTCGCCATGGCCTACCAGCGCGCTCACGGCATCCAGGTCCGTATCGCAAGAATCTTCAACGTGTTCGGGGAGCGGATGAGGATCGACGACGGTCGGGCCTTCTGCACGTTTGCCGTGCAGGCGCTGCGGGGGGAGCCGCTCAGCGTGCATGGGGACGGCACCCAGACCCGGTCGCTCGCGTACGTGGACGACATGGTGGAGGGGTTCTGGCGGCTGCTCTGGAGCGGCGTGGAGGGGCCGGTCAACCTCGGGAACCCGCAGGAGGTGACGATCCTCGAGCTGGCCACCATGGTGGCCGGGGAAGCCGGGGCGGAGCTGCGGGTGAAGTACCTGCCCCGGCCGGTCGACGACCCCGAGGTGCGACGGCCCGACATCTCCCGAGCCATGGAGCTGCTCGACTGGAAGCCGGCGGTCAGCCTGGAGGAGGGCATCCACCGGACGCTGCCCTGGTTCCGGCGCGCGCTCGGGGTCGGCGGGACATGACCGCCACCCGGCTCGACTCCGGGCGGGCGGCCTTCTTCGATGTCGACAAGACCCTGCTGCCCGGGTCGAGCCTGTATCTCCTCGCCCGGGGCATGTACCGGCGCGGCTTCTACACCTGGCGCGACCTGCTCGGCTTCGCGCTCGGGCAGATCACCTTCCGGGTCACCGGGGCGGAGGGCAAGCGGGGCATGGAGGCCGCCCGCGAGTCGGCGCTCGCGTTCGTCGAGGGCAAGTCGCAGGAGGAGCTGATCCAGCTCGGCCACGACGTCACGGTCGAGGTGATCGGGCCTCGCATCTACCCGGGCATGCGGCGGGTCATCGACGTGCACCACGCCAACGGCGACCAGACCTACCTGGTCACCGCGGCCCCGCGGGAGCTGGCCGAGCGGATCGCGGCCTACCTCGGCATGGACGGCGCCCTCGGCACCGAGGCCGAGCTGGTCGACGGCGTGTACACGGGGCGGCTCATCGGGCCGGTGCTCCACGGCCCGGCCAAGCTCGACGCGGTCGTCCAGCTCGCCGAGGCGCACGGCATCGACCTGCGCGCCTCGAGCGCGTACTCGGACTCGGTGAACGACCGCCCGATGCTCGAGGGCGTCGGTCACCCGGTGGCCGTCAACCCCGACCGCCAGCTCCGCGACCTGGCCGCCCAGCGCGGCTGGCCGGTCCAGGACTTCCGCAGGCGCCGGCGCCTCTGGCTGTTCTGGCTGCCCATCGGGCTGACCGCTGCGGGCACCGCGGCGGCGACCGTCGCCTACCGCCGCGGTGCCCTGGCCCGCACGCGACGGGATCAGGCCGCCTCGGGTGCGGCCGCGCCCGGCACCACGGCGGCCGGGCCCAGCAGGGGGATGGGACCCCGGCCGGCGGGCAGGCTGGCCAGGACGTCGGCGTAGAGCCTCCCCAGTCAGCGGGCGGCCGCGTCCTGCACACCAGCCAGCTCCCACCCGGCGACCTACCTGTGGGCGCTGGGCCGGCGGCTACTCGAGGTCGCTGCCGGCGGGCAGGCCGCCTTCGCTGAGCACCTCGGTGACCTCGTCGGCGGTCAGGCCGCGCGTGGTGAGGGCACGGCGGATGCGCCGGGCCGCCTCGGTCGGCGAGGTCCAGCCGTCGCGCAGCGGGCCGGACTCATGCTCGCCCTCGAGCAGGCCGTCCACGAAGCCCTTGCCGTAGTCCCAGGTGACGTAGTGGTCGACTGACGGCTCGAAGGCCGGCTCGTGGACGCGGGGCTCGCCCTGCTCGAGGATGTGCTCGAGGTTCTCGCGGAGCAACTCCCACCCGAAAAAGTGGTCCTCCTCGCAGTCGGGGCAGGGGATGACCACGCCCCGGAAGCCGCGCGGCTCCAGGGCCTCGCGGAACTCGGCCAGGTCGGCGAGATCCTCGAGGAGGGAGGCACGCTCCTCCTCGTCGATGGGGTCGGAATGCGCGTCGTCGGGCTCGAACGGGTCGAGGGGTTCGGGCACGGGCACCTCTGTGGAGGGTCGATCATGCTTCTCTGAACCCTCGCATGGTACAGCCTGTTGCCTGGGGCGCGTCGCCCGTCCTTGACCCTGGGGAGGACCGTTGGTAGGTTCAGGCATGCGTCACGACCTGGACCCACCGCCCCGCGGTCGGGTCCTTTTCCTTCCCGGGCCCGGGGCGCGACTTAGGGGCCGTGTGATCGCAGCGGGATCCACCCGACCAAGGCACCGGCGCGCTCCAGCAATGGGATCCGCCGGACCAAGGCACAGGCGCTGTTGGGGGGCCGTGGGGGGAGCGAGCTCCCCCCACATGGACAGAGGACTGCCCGGTTGATCAGAGACGCTTCAGGAGGAGCTCGTGGCTGAGCTGGAGATCGGAATTGGCAAGAGCGGCCGGCGCGCCTACGGCTTCGACGACATCGCCATCGTGCCCAGTCGGCGCACGCGCGACCCCGACGACATCGACGTCTCCTGGGAGATCGACGCCTACCACTTCGAGCTGCCAATGCTCGCAGCGGCCATGGACGGGGTGGTCTCGCCCCGGATCGCGATCGAGCTCGGCCGGCTGGGCGGGCTCGGCGTGCTCAACCTCGAGGGTCTGTGGACCCGCTACGCCGATCCCGACGCGGTCTACCAGGAGATCGCCCGCCTGCCCGACGTCGAGGCGACCAAGCGCATGAAGGAGATCTACCAGGAGCCGATCCAGCCCGAGCTGATCGGCCGCCGCGTCCAGGAGATCAAGGAGGCGGGCGTGGTCGCCGCGGCCTCGCTGACCCCCCAGCGGGTGGAGCGGTACCACCAGGTCGCCCTCGACGCCGGCCTGGACATCCTGGTCATCCAGGGGACCGTGGTCTCGGCCGAGCACGTCTCGAGCACCAGCGAGCCGCTCAACCTCAAGACCTTCATCGCCCGCTATGACCTGCCGGTGATCGTCGGCGGCTGCGCCTCCTACTCGACCGCCCTGCACCTCATGCGGACAGGCGCGGCCGGCATCCTGGTCGGCGTTGGCCCGGGCGCCGCCTGCACCACCCGCGGGGTGCTCGGCATCGGCGTGCCCCAGGCCACCGCGCTGGCCGACGCCGCCGGCGCGCGCATCCGCCACCTGGAGGAGACCGGCCGCTACGTGCAGGTCATCGCCGACGGGGGCATGCGCACGGGTGGCGACGTGGCCAAGGCGATCGCCTGCGGCGCCGACGCGGTGATGATCGGCTCGCCGCTGGCCAGGGCGGTCGAGGCGCCGGGCCGCGGCTACCACTGGGGAATGGCCACGTTCCACCCGGACCTGCCCAGGGGCACCCGGGTGAAGACCACCACGCTCGGCACCCTGAAGGAGATCCTGCTCGGGCCCGCGCTGGTCAACAACGGCACCATGAACCTGTTCGGCGCGCTGCGCACCTCGATGGCCACCTGCGGCTACGCCAGCGTCAAGGAGTTCCAGAAGGCCGAGGTGATGGTCGCGCCCGCGCTGCAGACCGAGGGCAAGCTGCTGCAGCGCAGCCAGGGCGTGGGCATGGGCTGAGGGCGGGCTCGGGGCCGGTCCGGCAAGCTTGGTATTCTCCACGGATGACCGCCGACGCCCATCACGACACCGTCCTCGTCCTCGACTTCGGTGCCCAGTACGCCCAGCTCATCGCCCGCCGGGTGCGCGAGTGCCACGTCTACTCCGAGGTGGTCCCCTACGATGTCGACCCCGCGGTGGTCGGCGCCCGTGGCGCCAGGGCCCTGATCCTGTCGGGCGGTCCCGCCTCGGTCTACGAGCCGGTCGCGCCCGCCCTCGACCCCCGGCTGCTCGACCTCGGCATCCCCGTGCTCGGGCTGTGCTACGGGCAGCAGGCGATGGCGCGCGCGCTCGGCGGCCGGGTCGAGCCGACCGGCGTGCGCGAGTACGGCCGCACCTCGCTCAGCGCCGAGGTCCAGAGCGTCCTGTTCCGCGACCTGCCAGCCGAGCAGACCGTGTGGATGAGCCACGGCGACACGGTCACCGCCGCGCCGCCGGGCGCCAAGGTCACCGCCTGGACCCAGGCCGCGCCGGTGGCCGGGTTCGAGGACCCGGCCCGGGGGCTGTACGGGGTGCAGTTCCACCCCGAGGTGGCCCACACCCCGCGCGGGCTCGACCTGCTCAAGAACTTCCTGTACGACGCGGCCGGCTGCCGGCCCAACTGGACCAGCGTGTCGATCATCGAGGAGCAGGAGGCAGCCGTCCGCGCCCAGGTGGGGGACGCCCAGGTGCTCTGCGCCCTGTCGGGCGGGGTCGACTCCTCGGTCGCCGCCCTGCTCGTCCACCGGGCCGTCGGCGACCGGCTCACCTGCGTGTTCGTGGACACCGGGCTGCTGCGGCACGGCGAGGCCGAGCAGGTCGAGGAGACCTTCCGGCGCGACTTCAGCGTCAACCTCGTCCACGTGAAGGCGGCCGACCGGTTCCTGGGCCGGCTCGCCGGCGTGACCGACCCGGAGAAGTAGCGCAAGGCGATCGGCACCGAGTTCATCCGGGTCTTCGAGGAGGTCGCCCGCGAGCACGACGACGCCCGTTACCTCGTGCAGGGCACCCTGTACCCGGACGTGGTCGAGTCGGGAGGCAAGCAGACCGCCACCATCAAGACCCACCACAACGTCGGCGGCCTGCCCGAGCAGATGGACCTGGAGCTGGTCGAACCGCTCCGCCTGCTGTTCAAGGACGAGGTCCGCCGGGTCGGGGTGGAGCTGGGCCTGCCCGAGGACGTGGTCCTGCGCCAACCGTTCCCCGGGCCGGGACTCGCGGTCCGGATCGTCGGCGAGGTGACCGCCGGGCGGCTCGAGACGCTACGGGCGGCCGACCGGATCGTGCTGGAGGAGGTGCGCCGGGCCGGGCTGGACGCCGAGCTGTGGCAGTGGTTCGCCGTGCTCCCGGCCGTGCGCACCGTGGGGGTCATGGGCGACGGGCGCACCTACGCCTACCCGATCGTGGTGCGCGCGGTCACCAGCGAGGACGCGATGACGGCCGACTTCGCCCGCCTGCCCTGGGAGGTCCTCGAGCGCATCTCCACCCGGGTCGTCGGCGAGGTCCCCGGCGTCAACCGGGTCGCCTACGACGTCACCTCCAAGCCGCCGGGCACGATCGAGTGGGAGTGACCCCGCCGGATGGCTAGGCCGCCCTGGACGGCTTGAGCGCGGCCAGGAGCTCCGGGGCGTGGGCGCGGAGCCAGTCGCTGCCGGCCCGCACGCCTGCCCACCAGAGCGCAAGGCCGTAACCGACCGCGAACGGGCAGACGACGACCAGGGCGGGCCACCACACGAAGATCCCCACCCCGACCAGCACGGCGATGGGCAGTATCAGGATCCCCTGCACCATCAGGGCGACCATCTGCACCAGCCCGGTGGTGCAGCCTTGGCCGACGCCCTGGGCGGCCCAGAGGTTGGTGCTCACCTCCGGCATCGGGATCGGGTAGCGGACCGAGACGAAGTCGGCCACCGCGAGCGTCACCCCGAGCACGCCCACGGCGAGGCAGAGCACCACCGGCAGGTAGAGCCAGCCGCCGGTGAGCGCGGCGAAGGGCACCGCGACCAGCGCGACCAGGGCCATGCCGGCGATCCCGGCGGCCAGGTTCTTGCCCACCAGCTCGGTGCGGGGATCGTTGCCGGCGGCCAGGTTCGTCCACCAGGCCGCGCCGTCCGAGCCGAACTGGTTGAGCGCGTTCGTGGTCGTCAGGTACAGCACGGCCACGGCCAGCAGGACCAGCTCGGGGCGGCGCGCCTCCTGCACGAACCCGGCGAACGCGAGCATGGCCACGACGAACAGGCAGTTCATCAGCCAGAGCACCCGCAGCCGCGGGTGTCTGGTCATGTAACGGAGCTCCTTGGCGGCCACCGCACCCCGGGCGTCGGCCGGCAGGATCGGCCGGGCGAACCGGGGGAACAGCCCGGCGGCCGCGCGGGTGCGTCCGGGCTGCCCGGCCGGCTCGGCCGTGGTCAGGATGCGGGCCAGGCTCCGGTACCACCCCCAGAGCAGGAGCAGCGCGGCCAGCGCGGCCAGCAGCAGCTCGCCGCTGGCGGTGGCCAGCTGGCCCTGGCCGGCTCCGACCACGGCCCGGGCCGCGAGCCCTGGCGGCAGCCAGCCGGCGACCCGCGCCACCGGCCGCAGGGCGTCGGCCAGGTCGCCCGCGCCGGTCGGCCTGGTGAAGCGCACGGCGGCTTGGACGCCGAGGTTGAGCGCGAGCGCGCCCACCGCGACGACGAGGATCGCGAGGTCGCGCGCCCTGCGCGTGCGCAGCCAGCGCGACAGCGAGGTGGTGAGGGCGCGGGCCACGGCCACGCAGAGCACGAGCTCGACCAGCACGGCGGCGACCACGATCACCGCGCCCGGCCCGAGCGGCGCGTACCCGGCCACCGCGCCGGCGAGCACGGCCAGCGTCAGCGCGGGCGCGATGCCGATGCAGGAGGCGGTGAACAGCCCGGTGACCAGCTGCCGAGGGCGGAGGGGGAGCAGGGCCAAGCGGCTCGGGTCCAGGGTCGCGTCGGCCGCGAACGTCAGCAACGGCAGGACCGTCCAGGCCAGGAACACGAGCACGAACGCGGTGACGGCCAGGGTGGGACCGAGCCGCGGCGAGGCGCGCGGGACCACGGCGAGGAGGGTGAAGCCCGCGGCGGCCAGCGGCACGGCGACCAGGAGCCCGGCGACCAGCCCGAACGTCTGTTGCCAGTTGCCCCGCAGCCCGTTGCGGAGCAGCCGGAGCTTCAGGCGGACGAAGACCCGAGCCATCCGAGCTCCTCCGTTGCGGAGCAGCCGGAGCTTCAGGCGGACGAAGACCCGAGCCATCCGAGCTCCTCGGTGTCGACCTCGCCGGCGCCGACGAGCCGCACGAAGGCGTCCTCGAGGCTGCGCCCACCCCGCACCTGGTCGATCGGGCCCTCGGCGATCAAACGGCCCTGGTGCATGATGCCGACCCGGTCGCAGAGCCGCTCGACCAGCTCCATGACGTGGCTGGAGAACACCACCGTGGCGCCGGCGCGGGTGTAGCGCTCGAGCAGCGTCCGGATCGTCCGCGCCGACACCGGGTCGATCGCCTCGAACGGCTCGTCCAGGAACAGCACCCTGGGGGCGTGGAGCAAGGCCGAGGCGAGGGCGATCTTCTTGCGCATCCCGTGGCTGTAGTCGGCCACCAGCGTGCCGGCCGCATCGGTCAGGCCGAGCACCCCGAGCAGCTCGCTGGCCCGCTCGGTCACGGTGGCCGGCGGCATGTTGCGCAGCAGGCCGTTGTAGGTGAGCAGCTCGTCGCCGGTGAGCCGCTCGAACAGGCGCAGGTCCTCTGGGAGGACGCCGATGCGCTGCTTGGCCGTGAACGGGTCCCGCCAGACCTCGACGCCGTCCACTGCCACCAGCCCGGCGTCTGGCCGCAGTAGCCCGGTGACCATGCTGAGCGTCGTGGTCTTCCCGGCCCCGTTCGGACCGACCAGCCCGAAGAAGCAGCCGTGCGGGATGTCCAGGTCGATCCCTGCCACGGCCAGCTTGCTGCCGAACGCCTTGCGCAGCCCTCGCACCGAGAGCGCGGTGTCCGGCGGGCGCGGCCGGGCGGCCTCCCGCCCGGGACCGTCGCTGCCCATCGCGCTCCTCGTCGTCTGCTCCGGCCCGACCCCTGCGATCGTCCGGCCGGCGTGGCAAGCCTACCCGAGGGCGGCCGGCGTGGCCCCGGAGGAGCCGCCGGACCGGGGGGCCCGGTCCCGACGCGTGGGCCGGTGCCCATATACTCGGGGCGATGGACACGCTCCCGTTCCCGGGCTCGCAGGCGTCGCCCGACCTCCTCGACGGCCTGAACGACGCCCAGCGCCAAGCCGTGCTCGCAACCGAGGGCCCCACCCTGATCGTGGCCGGGGCCGGGTCGGGCAAGACCCGCGTGCTCACCCACCGGGTCGCCCACCTCGTCAAGGACCGCAAGGTCCACCCGGCCAACATCCTCGCGATCACCTTCACCAACAAGGCGGCCAGGGAGATGCAGGAGCGCCTGCGCCACCTGGTCGGGCCGGTGGTCAAGGCGATGTGGGTGTCGACCTTCCACTCGGCGTGCGCGCGCATCCTGCGCCGCAGCGGCTCCCGGCTCGGCTACACCTCGACGTTCACGATCTACGACGAGGCCGATGCCGAGCGCCTGATGACCGCGGTCTGCCGGCAGCTCGGCCTCGACCCCAAGCGCCTGGCCCCCCGGGCCGTGCGCCACGCGGTCAGCGCGGCAAAGGACGAGCTGCGCGACCCCACCGGCTACGCCGACATCGCCATGACCTGGTTCGACAAGAAGGTCGCCGAGGCGTACGGCCTCTACCAGCGGCGGCTCGAGGAGTCCAACGCGCTCGACTTCGACGACCTCATCATGCAGACCGTGCGGCTGTTCACCGACCACCCCGACGTGCTCGCCGAGTACCAGGCAAGGTTCCGCTACGTGCTGGTGGACGAGTTCCAGGACACCAACCCCGCCCAGTACGAGCTGCTCAAGCTGCTCACCGCCGAGAGCCGCAACCTCGCCGTGGTGGGCGACAGCGACCAGAGCATCTACGCGTTCCGGGGCGCAACCATCCGCAACATCCTCGACTTCGAGGCCGACTACCCCGAGGCCAAGGTCATCCTGCTCGAGCAGAACTACCGCTCCACCCAGACGATCCTCTCGGCGGCCAACGCGGTCATCACCAACAACCTGGAGCGCAAGCCCAAGCAGCTCTGGACCCTGCTCGGCCAGGGGCACCCGATCGTCCGCTACCAGGCCGAGAACGAGCACGACGAGGCGGCCTGGGTCGTCTCGGAGGTCGAGCGCCTGCACGACCAGGGAGGCGGGTACGGGCAGGTGGTGGTGTTCTACCGGACCAACGCCCAGTCCCGCGTCCTGGAAGAGGTGTTCGTCAAGGCCGGCCTGCCCTACAAGGTGGTCGGCGGGGTGAAGTTCTACGACCGGCGCGAGGTCAAGGACCTGCTGGCCTACCTCAAGGCGACCGTCAACCCGCTCGACACGGTGAGCCTGCGCCGCGTGCTCAACGTGCCCAAGCGGGGGATCGGCGAGACCAGCGAGCGCGCCATCGACCGCTTCGCCGAGCAGGAGGGCATCGCCTTCGCCGAGGCGCTGCGCCGGGCCGGGGAGGTTCCCGGCCTCGGCACCCGCCAGACCCGCTCCGTGGGCGACTTCGTCGCCGTCCTGGACGAGCTGCGCACCGGCATGGCGGAGGGCCGCACCCACAGCCAGCTCGTGGAGGACGCATGGTCGCTGTCGGGCCTGATGCGCGAGCTGGAGGCCGACGACTCCATCGAGGGCCAGGGCCGGGTCGAGAACGTGCGCGAGCTCCGCTCGGTCGCCGAGGAGTACGCCGAGCGTGACCCGGACGGCGGGCTGCCCGAGTTCCTCGAGTCGATCGCGCTGGTGAGCGACGCCGACGAGGTCGAGTCGGGCAGCCAGGCGGTGACCCTGATGACCCTGCACACGGCCAAGGGCCTCGAGTATCCGGTGGTGTTCATCGTCGGCCTCGAGGAGAACGTGTTCCCGCACATCCGCTCGGTCGGCGAGCCTCGCGACCTGGAGGAGGAGCGGCGGCTCGCCTACGTCGGGATCACCCGCGCGCGCGAGCGCCTGTACCTCACCAACGCCTGGAGCCGCTCGCTGTTCGGGTCGACCAGCTACAACCTGCCCTCCCGGTTCCTCAAGGAGGTGCCCGACGAGCTGGTCACGGTCACGTCGGTCGAGCCCAGGCGGACGGCCACGACCTGGGGGGACGCGAGCCCGGCGTTCGGCGCCGGCCGCCGCTCGTTCGGCCCAGCCGCGCCGGCGGGCCGCTCGTCGCCCGCCGGGGCCTCCTGGGACCGGCCGGCGACGCCCGCCGCCAACCTGGCCGACCAGCAGCGGGGCGCGCTCGACCTGGGCCTGGCGCCCGGCGACGCGGTGGTCCACCGACAGTGGGGCGCGGGCCGCGTGGTGGCCGTCTCCGGCCAGGGCGAGCGGGCCATGGCCGAGGTGGACTTCCCGAGCCAGGGCCGCAAGCGCCTCCTCCTGCGCTACGCCCCCCTCACCCGCCCCGACTGATCCCGTCCCGACGACGAAGGCGGTTGGGGGTCCTTGCCGGCCCGCCGGAATGAACCCGGCCCGGGCGCGGGCGGTTGGGGGTCCTTGCCGGCCCGCCGGAATGAACCCGGCCCGGGCGCGGGCGGTTGGGGGTCCTTGCCG
>Ga0184637_10000117_pt1 | contig 52800 bp, 49 predicted proteins | sample PLM3_127_b2_FD_133143 | JGI IMG/M metagenome (GOLD analysis project Ga0184637, IMG submission 133143) | Groundwater sediment microbial communities from an aquifer in East River, Colorado, USA - PLM3_127_b2 | ecosystem: Environmental > Terrestrial > Soil > Riparian zone | place: USA: East River...
CACGCGCCCGTAAAGTTTGGTCAGGTGCTCGACCGTGATCATGGCCTGGTTATATCACAGCGTCCGGCGGACCTCGGTGGCCGCGCGAACGAGCAGCGCCCCCTTCTGGTGCGCCAGCTCGCGAGATATGGTCATCAGTCCGCAGTCGGGCGCGATGATTAGCCTTGAGGGATTTACGTATCTCAGAGCGCCGCGGATGCGCGAGACCACCAGGTCCAGCGATTCGGGCGGGGTGTCCCCCGGATCGACGCAGCCGTAGACGACCAGACGGTCCTCACACGCTCGCAGAATGCTGGGGTCGTAGCCGCTGCGCGCGAACTCCAGGGAGAAGCCGCCGATGGATGTCTCCATGAGCATCTCCAGCAGCTCCGGGTATTCGTATTCGTGCTGGAGACCCCCTGTGCCCGGATAGCCGTAGCAGAGGTGGACGATGGTGGGAACCGTAATGCCCTGCAGGCAACGATCGAGCGCTTGCATCCCGTACGCAGCCGTCTTTTCATGGTAGCGGGTCATCGCCGGCTCGTCGATCTGGATGAAGCCGCAGCCGGCGGCCTGCAGCTCGAGTAGCTCTTCGTTCAGCGCCTCGGCGATGTCCATTGCGAGCGCTGCCTCGTCGCCATACGTCTCGTCGTAGGTCGTATCGACGACCGTGACTGGCCCGGGAACGGCCATCTTGAGCGGTCTGCGGGTGCGAGCGCGGGCGAACCGAAAATCCTCGACTACCGTCGGTCCCCGTCGCCGGACTTCGCCGACAACCCGCGGTACGAGGCGATCGTTGTCCACCTTGCGGCGGATAGTGCGCGTGCGGCGATTCTCGAGGTCGAAGCCGTCCATCCCGCCGAGGATGTGGTTGATGAAGCTCGGCCGGCGCTGTTCGCCGTCGGTCAGCAGGTCGAGGCCGAGCGTCTCTTGCTCGTGCAAAACGGCGACGGTCGCGTCATCCTGCGCCTCGCGTAGCAGGTCGCCTTCGAGTCGGAAGAAGATGTCCGATCGCTCCCTGGTCGCGAGCCAGCCGGGCCGCGGAAAGCTGCCGACGGTCGTGGTCGCGACGGCTGGTAACTCTGACGCTGTGCTCATGGAGGCATCGCGGCTTGCGGCGTCCCGCTGTTCTCCAGCTCGGCTACGAGGCTTTGCAGCCGCTCGTCGGTGATCGGGCCGATCCAGCGCCGCACGAGCTTGCCCTCGCGGTTGACGAAGTAGGTCTCCGGGATGCCCGTCAGTCCGAGCTCGATGGCAAGCCGACCGGCCGGGTCGAGAAGGTTCAGGTAACTGATGCGTTGCTCGCGAACGAAGTTGAAGGCGTCGGTCTCCGCCTCCCAGACGTTGACGCCGACGAACTGAACGTCGGCGTTCCGCTTGGCCTGCCACACGCGCTCGAGGGCGGGCGCTTCCTCGCGGCACGGGATGCACCAGCTTCCCCAGAAGTTGAGCACGACGACCTGACCCCGCAGGTCGGCCAGCCGTACGTCGCGTCCATCGAACGAGCGAAGCGGTATTTCCGGGACTTCTCGTTGGCGCAGCTCGGCCAGCTGCCCAACGGAGTTGACTCCGGGGCCGCCAGAGGGTCCTTGCCGGGCGGCGAGACGCCAGCCGAAAAGCGCGAGAATGCCGATTAGCGGCACGAGCGCCAGGGCGCCGAGCCATCGGGCGAGGAATGAGGTCTGCACGTCAGGAGTCTACGGCCGAGCCGGGAAGGCCGCCAGGAACTTCGGGCTTACAATTCAACGTGCGTGCACTTTTCGCGTGTCTTCTTCTGGCTGTCTTGTTCGTCCTTCAGCACGCGCCTGCCGCTGCTCATCCTGAGGTCTTGCGGACCGACCCGCCGGCGGGCGGCATCGTCGACAGCAGTCCTCAGCTTCTGACGATTAGCTTTACCGAACCCATCGAGTCCCGGCTGCTCGACGTCAGCGTCGTCTCAGAAGCGGGATCGCGGGTCGATCTAGGCGACGCCCGGCGGCTCGACAACGCGCGCCAGGTCCAGGTCGGGTTGGGTTCCGCGGGCCAGGGTGGATACGTCGTGCGGTGGCGGGCCCTCGGCTTCGATGCCCACATCGTGGCCGGTGCCTTCAACTTCGGCGTGGGGCGAGCGCCAACGGGTCAGGCCACGACGCCGGCGCGGACTCCGCTATCGGAGACCCTGACGCGCTGGGTAACGCTGATTGCCCTTTGCCTCCTGGTCGGCGGGATCTTGTTCCGTCAGCTCGTCCTCTCGCCCGCTGCTCGATCCCACCCGGCAGTCGCCTCTGCGATGCCGCGCATCGAGGAGCGGCTGCTCTCTCTGATCTGGGCGGGTTTCTCGATCTTCCTCGGGGCGTCCGTGGTGCTCCTCGCGACACAGACGCTCGCCGCGGGGCAGGACGCCGGTCTGTCACGCCTTGGCGAAGTGCTACTCGGCTCACGCTTTGGACAACTCTGGATCGCGCGAATGGCGCTTCTCAGCGCGCTGGGCGCGGCGCTCGCCCATTTCGAAACGCCCGCCTCGGCGGACGTTGCGCTGAGGACATCAAGGTCCGAGCGTCGGGCCTCGCGTGCTGGCTCGCGCACGCCGAACAGCGGCGTCGGGTTGAGAGCGATGGCGCTCGCGGCCCTCGGCATACGTCTGCCGCTCATCAGTGGGCTCGTGGCAGAGACCGCGCAGCCCCCTACCGGTGCGGGATCACCGCTCGGCGGCGGTGCAGCGGGGGCTCTCGTCCTCGGCGAGGCCGAGCGCTCCCGCGAGCGATGGTGGTGGATAGCCGCGGCGCTTGGCGCCGCCTTGCTCCTGTTGTTCTCGCTGGGTGGTCACCCTGCCGTAACAGACGCGGCCCTGCTCGCGGTCCCGATGGACTGGATCCATCGAATCGCGGCCGTGGTTTGGATCGGGGGGAGCTTCTACCTGGCGGTGATCTGGTTCTCCGGCTACGCATCCCGCGACGCGTTTCTCGCAGTCCTGCGCCGCTTCTCCGCCGTCGCGATAGCCAGCCTCGCCGTCCTGATCCCGACCGGCCTCGTCGCGGCCTGGGTGTACATTCCATCTCCCTCGGAGATCACGGACTCGCCCTATGGCGTCGTGCTGCTGGCCAAGCTCGCACTCGTCGCCGGGATGGGAGCCCTGGGTGTGCTTCACTGGCGGACCGCGGTGGAGCCGGACCGCACGCTGCCGCGGCTCGGCCGCACGCTTGCGACTGAATCCCTGTTTGGCGCTGCGATCCTGGCGGCCGTCGCGCTGCTCGTGAACCTGGCGCCCGCTCAGGGGCAAAGCCAGGCCAGGCAGGCAACCGCCAGTGTGCCCGCGGATGCCAGCCAGTCGCCCTCATCCAGCGCGCTCACCCTCGCCGCGAATGCTGGATCGGACCTCGTCACGTTAACGGTGGATCCACCCCGACCCGGAAACGTACGGCTGCGCATCGATCTGGTGGACGACAGCGCGCGGCCGGTGGATGACGCGACGGTGACTGTCCGGGCAACCGAGGCCGCCGGGATCTCGTCCGAATCGGCTCTCGTCGCCACCAGGCAGACGCCAGGAAGATACGTTACGGATTGGCCCGCCGGTCCGGGGCAATGGGCGCTCCAGGTGACCATCGCGCGTGCCGGCCGGGATGAAGCCGTCGCCGCGTTCAACCTGCAGATGCCAGTGGCGGGAGCGCGCGACATCATGCGGCGCTCGGATCAGGCCATGAACCGGCTGCAGAGCCTGCGGGAATACCAGGTGCTCGAGGGCGGCGCTGGAAACACCCTGGAGGTGAGCTACACGTACGTCGCGCCGGACCGCATGCAGGTGATAGACAATTCCGGCATCGAGCTCGTTGCCGCGCTGGGCCAACGTTACGAGCGTCGGGGTGACGAGTGGCGCGTCGAGCCCTGGCCCGATCCGCGCGGGTTCCAATGGCCGTCGTATTTCTACGCCCAGCTCACTACGGACATGCGGCTGATCGGGATCGAAGAACGGGGCGGTCGGCCGCATCTCGTGGTTGCCTTCGTCGATGGCCAGACCGTGCGGTACACATTCTGGATCGATGCCGAGACGTATCTGATCGCGCAGCAACGCATGCTCGCCCCGGGCCATTACATGACGGCGACGTTTTCCGACTTCAACGCCCCGCTGTCTGTCGAGCCGCCCGAGTAGTCACTGCCCTAGGGGGCCTGAGTGTTGCCCGCGGATCCCTCTGGTGTGCTCGGGTTGGGAGGGCTGCCCGGCGCAGTCGGTGTCACCGCGGCCGGAGTCGGAGGAGTGGGTGACCCGGGCGCTGGTGTGGGTGATCCAGGCACCGGCGTGGGCATGATCGGAACGGGGGTCGGTGCTCGTGACATGTCGCGGGCGGCGGCGACGGCCCGTGCAGCGTTGAGGCGGCCTGCGCCGACGTTCTGTCCAGGTAGCGGATCCGCCGTCGACAGCAATATCGCTTCGACTTCGCGCGGAGCGAGCCCGGGTTGCAGCGAAAACAGGAGGGCCGCCACCCCGCTCACGTAGGGCGCTGCGACCGATGTTCCGCTCTCCGACCTATAAGTCGACGTGCCGTCGAAGAAGGTGCTCAGCACCCCGGTGCCCGGCGCGCCCACGTGTACCCACGACCCGTGATTGGAAAAGGGGGCTCGCACATCGTTTGGCATCGTGGCCGCCACGGAGATGACGCCAGGCCTGCCCGATAGCGTTGGCGGTTCGCTGGTGCCCCGATTGCCGGCGGCCAGCACGACAACCGCGCCCAACCCAGTGGCATATTCCAGCGCCTCTTCTACCATCGGTGTCGCCTGAGTTCCGCTGAACGCGGGTCCAAAGCTCATGTTAATGACCCAGGCGCCGTGATCGGTCGCCCAGTAGAGACCGGCGGCGACGACGTCATCGGCTCCCCTCCCGGTCCGGCCGAGTACCTTCACTGGCATGACGGATACGTTCGGCGCGACCCCAACGATGCCGACGTTGTTGTTCAGCGTCGCGGCGATCGTGCCCGCGACATGGGTGCCGTGGCCGTTGTCGTCCTGCGGTGGCCGGTCCTCACGCACGAAGTTGTGGCCATCCACCAGCCGACCTTGGATGTCCGGATGGCGCAGGTCGACCCCGGTGTCCACCACCGCCACTACGACAGAGGAGGCGCCCAAGGTGGTATCCCAGGCGGCGGGCGCGTCGATGCGTCGCAGCCCCCACTGTTCGATGAAACGCGGGTCGTTGGGTGTAACGGCCATCTGGCGAATGAAGTTCGGCTGCGCCCAGACCACGTCGGATCGCGCGCGAAGCGCGTCTACAGCGGCCAGCTCGTGCCCGGGGGCGATGCGGAGCCGCGTGGCCCGCCCGAAGGCGACGGGCTCGGCGTCTCTTGCCCCCACCGCCGCGAGCGCGTCCTCCGACGGTTGTGCTCTCCATCGAACGAGCACTTCGCCAGCAACGAAGTCGCCGGCGGGGAAGGACAGAGCACTGGATGGGCGTCTGGCTTCGTCTCCAGGTAGGCCAGCCCCATGAAGGGCGATCAGCGCGAGGCTGATCGCGACACCGAAGCGGGGCAGGTTGCGAAGGGCGTTCATGTCAGAAAGACGGCCGCTACTTGACGTGGTTCACAATGGCTGCGATCGGCTCGCCGCTGCTCGTCGCTATCGCGCTTCCGATGAATCCCGAGCGCAGAGGTGCGATCGCGGGGAGGTAATGCGTTTCGGATTCGCCGGGCTCGATTGAGTTCCGGACGGTGGCTGCCACCGTCCCGTTCTGTCGATAAAAAGTGACGGTTGCCATCGTAATCGCGTTTCCGACGTTCTGGATCTGAATGCCGGAGCTCCAGCCGGCGAATCCCCGGTACAGGAGGGGCACGTAGATCGTGTCAGACCCCTGGTCGATCACGTCGTAGGCTGTTGCCATGGTGGAGCCGGACCGCACCTCATTGACGACACCGCCGAGCGCCTGTCTCGCGTTGGAGGAGACCACCCCCGCTCCGACGAATCCTTCGGGCAGCTGCGAGTTGGCCGGTTGGTAGAAGGTTGCCGACGCCCCCGGGCCGGCACCCATGTTTTCCACCCACGGCCCGCCGTTTCCCCGGTTACTGGCGAACGACGCCTCGAGGTTGGCTGCCTGGCTACTGGCATTCTGGACCTGCAGCCCGGTGTTCCAGCCATTCGCGTTCTTGAAGAGCAGCGGTGCGAATATGGGCGAGCTGGGTCGTGTAACGCCAACGTAGCTCATCCCCGGTCCCGCACCGTTCACCTGGTTCACAATCGCGGCCAGCGGCTGATCTCCGAGGCTCTCGATCATCGCGGAGCCGACCCAGTCTGAGGGGATGCGATCGTCAGCGGGCTGGTAGAGGGTTCGGGAAGCAAACGGGGGAATCGCCACAGTGGTGATCGCCACCGGCTCGGACGCCGCTCGTGTCGTGTAGGTTACTCGCGCGGCGGTGGGCGCCGTTCCGAGGTTCTGGATCTGGATGCCGGTATTCCATCCGTTGTAGTGGCGCATCAAAAGAGGCGCCCACACCGCGTCCGCGCCGGACGTGAAGCCCTCGTAAGTGAGCCGATCACGGCCGACACGGTCTTCGTTCACGACACCACTCAGTGCGGCATCAGATCGCACGACCGCCGCGCCCACAAACCCCGATCGGAGTCCGGGTAAGCGCGTTGGCTCGTACGTGACAGATCCGAACGCCGGCAAAGTGCCGGAGAAGGAGTGAACCAGGCGGCCGTCTTCGTCGTAGAAGTCTACCGTCAGGCTCGCTGGTCCCTGAGTGGTGTTCTGGACGGTGAACGACGTGTTCCATCCGTTCGCATCTTTCATGATCAGCGGGAAGTTCACTCTGTTCGCCGGTGTCAGGGTAGCGGAGTAGCTGCCTGCCCCACGAGGGTCGAAGTTCCACGGGGCAGCGAAGAGGACCGCTCGGGCCGCGTTGATGCGACCGGCGCCAGTCTCGGAATCGCGGCCAGGTGGGCCAAGGTCGTCTGCGGATGCTTCGATCAGCGCCCGCACGTCGTCGGGCTGTAGGCTGGGATTTATTCCCAGAATCAGGGCGGCGAGCCCCGACACGTGAGCGGCGGCCTGTGCGGTTGTACTCGCTACCGCGTAGCCAGCCGATCCGCCGGCGAATCGGAAGGTGCTGGCCACTTGCTCGCCCGGCGCGGCCACGCTGATGTAGTCGCCGATATTCGACACGGCAAGCCGCCGGTCGGACCGGTCAGTAGCCGCGACGGCGATAACTCCCGGGGTCGCCGCGGGGTAGGCCGGCTCGGCGGTGCCACTGCTCGCGACCGGGGCGACGACGACGGCCCCCCGCTGTCGCGCGTAGTCGATCGCCTCCTGGAGCGCAAGGGAGGGGGTGGGGCCAGTGAGCCCAAGATTGAGGACCCTGGCGCCGTGGTCCACCGCCCACCGGACCCCAAGTGCGGCCTGCAACGTATCGCCGCCAGCGTTGGCGTCCAGCACTTTGACGGGCATGAGGCGTGCCTGCCACGCGACGCCCGCGATCCCGACGCTGTTGTTCGTTTCGGCGGCCGCGATGCCGGCGACGTGCGTGCCATTCCCGTGATCGTCATCGGGCGAGTCGTCGTTGTTCACGAAATCGTAGCCAGGAACGAGCTTACTCGCGAGGTCCGGATGCGAGAGTGTGATGCCGGTGTCCAGAATCGCGATGATGATGTCCGAGGTCCCAATCGTGAGGTCCCACGTGTCCGGCACCTGGATCTGCTTCAGGTTCCACTGGTACTGCTCATAGAGAGGATCATTTGGAGTCACCGCGGCCGCGAATACCGGTGACTCGTCCCAGTAATGAACTTCGGTGTAGCCGCCGAACGGCGCGGCGAGCGGGGCGTCGGCCGGCGCCGCGGCGGGCGGCACCCAGGCCCAGAGCGTGAACACTACGGTCAGCCACGTAAAGGAAAGCGGCGTGCTGGCGAGCAACCGAGCGCCGGCTGGCAGCCTATCCGTCCGCTTGCTGAGCGGGCGGGCCCTGCTCGGCCTCGTCGATCAGCATGACCGGGATGCCATCTCGAATCGGATAGCGCCGACCGCACGTATCACAAATGAGGCGCTCGCCTTCGAGCCGGATAGGGGTCTTGCAGGCTGGGCACGCGAGGATGTCGAGCAGTTCCTGATCGATCATCTCGAGAAACTCCCGCCGGGTGAAGATGGCTCACATTGGCTCGTTAGGACCGTGGCGTATCATAGAGACGCCAACAACCGGACGGCAAGTTGTTCTCGCCATGCTCCGGGACGAAAGGACTGGTTGCACAGGTACCTTTGGCCGCGACCAGCAGGACCCGCCACTGTCACGGCGCCGTCACGTAACGCCTCCCCAGCCGTTTAACGTACTGGGGAGACGCCGAGAAGGAGAACGGCGCGGGGCTCCATGACGCAGCCTGACCCTCAAGAGATAGCGCAAAGAGCCGCGCAACGCGACACCGCGGCGTTCGCTGCCCTCTACGACGAGCACTTGAACACCGTCTATCGCTTCGTGTTCTTCAAGGTGGGTGACGCAACACTCGCGGAGGATCTCACCGCCGAGGTCTTCTCCAAGGTCTGGGAGAACATCGACCGGTTCGAGTGGCGGGACCTTCCATTCCAACACTGGCTTCTGCGCGTTGCCCGCAACGTTGTCGTGGACCACTGGCGCGCCAACCGGCGTTTCCCGACTTCGCTCGACGAACTGTACGAAGTAGCAAGCGATGGCCCGTCGCCGGAGGAGATCGTCGCGCTGGACACAGAGGTCGAGCGGCTGACCGGGTCGCTGAAGCGGCTGCCTGACGACCAGCGCGAAGTCCTCATTTTGAGATTTATCGAAGGATATTCACACGCGGACACGGCGCAAGTGCTCGGCAAGAGCGTCGTGGCCGTTCGGCAGATTCAGGTGCGCGCGCTTCGGGCGCTGCGCGATGTAATGCGTGAGGGAGAGACCCCAGTTGTTGCGCGAGATGGTGCGGGCCTTCGAGCGGTTGCTCGGCGAGGCTCTGAGCCGCGCGAGGAGCCCATCGGCTAGCTCGGAGCTGGACATGGAGTCTATCGCTCTGGCTCAGCTGTCGTGGCGCCTCCAGCGACTCCAGAGCGTATCTGCGCCCGAGCGGCTACGCCGCACCGGGCTCGAGCGAGCCTTGGCGACTGCCCGCGGGCGGCAGGCGCACGTCGTTCCGCTCGCGCCCACGCACCAACGCGTGCTTCTCGCCTCGCGGCGATTGGCGGCAACGGCCGCCGCCGTGTTCCTCCTGGCATACGGGACGTACGCTGCATCAGCTGACTCCCTGCCGGACAACCCTCTCTATCACGTGAAGCTCCTGGTCGAGGATGCGCGTGTAGCGGTGGCCCCCGCCGACGAGAAGCCGCTGATCTACGTCGAGCAGGCGACGCGCCGCCTCGAAGAGACCGATTTACTGATCAACGACGGGCGGATCGGCGCTGCGGAGCGCGCCGCAACCGACGCCGCCAGGCGCATCGAGTCGGCGCGTGCCGCCGCCCAGGATGCGCCAGCGCCACAGGTGCGCGAGGCGATAGGCAGCGCAACGGCCCAATACCGATCGGTGTCTGAATCCCTCGTCTCACGTGGTGGCTCGCCTCCGCCGGTGACCGGCGTGCAGCCACCCGTCGTCGCGCGTACCTCGTCCTCGGCGCCAGCAGAGACAACGGCAGCGCCGGAAGCTGAGGCGAATGCGGAGCTGGCGTTCGCCCCCGTCGCGGCCGTCGCCGCGCCGGGCGGAACGGCGGAGTTCGCAGCCATTCCGGCTGCTCAGCCGTCCGTCGTGCCAACCGCGACGCCAGCGGCAATCGCTCGCGTCAGCGCCCCGTCATCCAATAGCTTCGTCGGAATCGACCCGACGCCCGGAGCGCGCGTTTCGGCTCCCTCGGCGAACGAGGTTGTCCCAATCGACTCCCAAATTGCGACGCCGCGACCGACAGCGTCACCGACAGTGACGCCGTCCTCGTCGACCCCGGGTCCGCAGGCGAGCGCAACCACGACGCTGACGGCGCGGCCGAGCATCACTGCGACTCCCAACGCGACCACCACCGGTCTCCCGAGTACCACGCCTGGCTTGGGCGCACCGCAGGTCGGATTCACGCCGATCCCTGCTAACGGCACCGAGCCCGATGCAGGCCGTCAAGTCCCGATTCCCGCGCGTACTACATCCTCGGGTGGCCCGACCGGTTGATTCAAGCCGGCCTTGGGACGTTTCGGGCCACCGCCCGAGTCCTGCTTCACACGGCCGAGTTGGTGCTATTCTTTCGTGTCTGCCCTCGGCCACCCGTGGGCTAGGAGAACGTAGTGCGCTTCCCCTTCGGGCGTGGCGCCCGACAGCGCGAAATTGACGGCCTGCGTCAACGCATTGCGGAGTTGCAGGACGAAATCACAAAGATCCAGGATTCCCTGGCGGCCGAGTCGCCCGACATCGAGACAACCGACGCATATCGTTCAGTTCAGCTCCTGCGCGAGTCGATGCGGCGCGAGGAGCTCGCCACGTTGCGCGAAGAGCTGCGTGGGCTGGAAGCCCGAGTCGAGACGCTGACCGCCGATCGCCGAACGCCAGTCTTATCCGCTGAGGCGTCCGAGGCGGCCGCGGCTATTGTTCCCGACGCTGAGGCTTCGACACCTCATCCAGAGGCGGAGCCACAGCCGGCTCTCGCCACCGCACCCACCGCTGAGGTCGCGGGTGAGCCGGGACAAGAGGCAGAACGCGACGCCACCGCTGTACCCTCCGCCGTCATGGGGCGCGGGCTTCCGAGCGAGCGCGCCATCATCGAGCCCGCCCTGCCGCCTCGGTCCGCCGTGCCGGCCGAAGTAGCCCCGGAAGAGGCCGCCGAGGCCAAGGCCGAGGCTGTCATGGATGAGGAGCCTGCGCTCGCAGCCCAGGAGACAGTCGCCCAGGCCGGCGAGCCCGCGGCCGAGCTAGATGAGGCCAGGGCCGAAGTGCCCGAGGGAGTCACTGCCGACGAGGCAGTCACACCCGTTGCGGTGGGAGAACCAGCGGCGGAGGTGGCAGCCCCGGAGGCTGAAACGCCGGTGGAGGTCGAAGCATCCGCGGCATTGGAACAGCCCCCCGAGGCTGAAACGCCGGCGGCGGCCGAACCACCTGCCGAGGGCGGGCCCGCGGCTGAGCCCGAGGCGGTCGCGGTTGAGGAGCGTGGAGCACCCGAACCCGGGGCGGCTGAGGCCGAGGCAGCCGAGAAGTCAGCCACGGAAGCGGTACCGGGCCGACGATCCAGCCGTTTGGTGCTGCTACTACTCGCGCTGGCGGTCATCGTGATCGCCGTGGTGCTCGCCCTCGAAAGCGGCCTTGTTGGACCCGTTACGGGAACCGCACCCAATGTCGTCGCCACTGCGCTTCCAACGCGGGTGCCATCGACCGTGGCACCAACCGCGGGACCACCAGCTGTCTTTCCAACGTTGCTTCCGAGTCCGGCGCCGCCCACGGTGCCGCCGCTGGCTGCCGCCCCCGACGAACCCTTCGCGATCGAGGGTCTCACTGCGCCGGAAGTAGCGGAGGTTGCCATCGACCGCGGCACCATCGCGGCGCCGCCCGGCTTCACCGGGGCGCTGCTCCGCGCCACCCCTGTGCTCGCCGCTCGCAACCTGCAGGTCTTGCCAAACGGCGCGACCGTCGAGATTCTGCCCGGGAACGCGACGGGGAGCGGCTTCAACTGGCTGCGTGTGCGGAGCGTCGAGGGCGTTATCGGATGGGTGATCTCGACGGTGCTCGGGCGCTAGCCGGGGTTCCCTCTCGCCGCTATTCGGTTTCCAGCTTCGTGAAAAGCGGCGTGGGCTCTGGGAGCGCTGTTCCCGCCACCAGCCGCTCTGCGTTCCAGCCGTGGGACAGAAGCGCGTCCTGATAGCCCAACAGGGCGTGAAGCTTCTCCGCCGAGAAGGGCAAGAACGGATAGCTGAGCACCTTGATCGTGTTGATCAGGTTCAGCAGGCCGTAAATCGTGTCGGCGCACGCCTCACGGTCGGTCCGGATCTGTCGCCACGGCGCTCGCTCATCCAGCAGGCGGTTGCCGTACTGCGCCAGGCCCATGAACTCGCGGAGCGCTTCCTTGAAATGACAGCCCCCCAGAAGGGTCTGGATCGTCGCCTGGGTCTCTCGGGCGCGTGCCTCGGCTACCTCGGTGACTTCGGTCGTGGCGCTTGGCACGGCACCCTCGAAATTTCGAACCGCGAAGGTTAGCGTCCGATGGACCAGGTTGCCCCACGTGGCGACGAGCTCTTCATTGTTGCGGCGGATGAACTCTTTCCACGTGAAATCCGCGTCCCGCGTCTCGGGCATGTTCGCAGCCAGCATGTAGCGCAGCGGATCGGGATCGTATCGTTGCAGGAACTCGGGCACCCAGATCGCCCAATTCCGACTGGTCGAGACCTTCGCATTCTCGAGGGTTAAGTACTCGTTAGCCGGCACGTCGTATGGGAGGTTGAGCCCGCCGCGGCCCATCAACATCGCCGGCCAGATGATTGTGTGGAAGAAGGTGTTGTCCTTCCCGATGAAGTAGTGCGTGTGGTTCGGCCCGGTCCACCATTCCTGCCATAGGTCCGGCTTGCCCTGGGCCTTCGCCCACTCGATGCTGGCCGACAGGTAGCCCGTGCACGCCTCGAACCAGACGTAGATTCGCTTGTCCTCGTATCCCTCGACCGGTATTGGAACGCCCCATTCGATGTCTCTGGTGATTGGCCGGGGCTGTAGCCCGGACTCGAGAAATGAAAGCGTTGGATTGATCACCGTGGGTCGCCAGTGCTTCTGCTGGCTCACCCAGTCCCGCAACGGCGCCTCGAAATGCGGAAGCTGCAGGAAGAAGTGATCGGTGCTGCGCACTTCGGGCTCTCGTCCGCAGAAGCGACATCGAGGCTTGATCAGGTCCAGGGCGTCGAGTGGCCGACCGCAATTGTCACACTGGTCCCCCCTGGCGCCTTCGTAGCCACAGTGTGGGCACGTCCCCTCGACGTACCGATCGGGCAGGTACCGCTTGTCAAATGTGCAATACAGCGTCTGCATCGTCCCCAGCGTAATATGCCCATCTCCGAGCAGCTTGAGGAACAACCTATGGACCACTTCGCGATGGTTGTCGGTGCCGGTTCGAGTGAAGATGTCGAAGCTGATGCCCAGTTTCTTCCACGACTCCAGGAACTCGGCGTGGAAGTGGTCGGTGATCTCCTTGGGCGGCCGATGCTCCTGCTCGGCACGAACCGTGATGGGCGTGCCATGCTCGTCCGATCCCGAGACCATGAGGACGTCATTGCCGAGCAGACGATGGAAGCGGGCAAAGATGTCTGCCGGGAGATATGCGCCAGCGATCTGCCCGACGTGGAGTGAGCCGTTCGCGTACGGCCAGGCGACGCAGACCAGAATCTTATCGGCCACTGATTAATCCCCAAAAAAATTGGGGGCCGTAGCCCCCTTTCCCAGTCGATATAGCGCGGCTCAGGGGCTACCCGTAGAGGCCCCGCATAGCATTCCATCGAATCGAGATAAGCTCGCGCATCATCGCAATTGTATCACGCACCGCGCGGACTCGACTGGATGGATCGTAGCGCCAGGTGATCGGGACCTCCCGAATCGTATGCCCGCTCCGCCTCGCGAGGAACAGGACCTCAACGTCGAAAGCCCAGCCGTCGATTCGCTGCCGCCCGAACAGGTTGCGGGCTACCTCGCCACGAAAGGCCTTGAAGCCGCATTGCGTGTCCGCGATGCCGGGGACGGCTATCACGCGGACCAGCCAGTTGAAGACGCGCCCCATCAGGTGCCGATGCGCGGGCTCGCCGATGCGTTGCGCGCCCGGAGCTTCGCGCGACCCGATCGCGATGTCTGCGCCGTCCTCCACCGTGCCGAGAAGCTGCGAGATCTCCTCCACCGGCATCGAGAAATCTGCATCGCACAGCACCACGACGCGACCGCGGCTGGCCTTGACGCCTTCCCGGATAGCTCGGCCCTTGCCTCGGTGGGACAGATGGACAGCCCGAAAGCGAGCATCGGTCTCAGCGGCGTGCCGAGCGATCGCCAGCGTCTGGTCCGTGCTCCCGTTTTCGACGATCAGCACTTCTGTGTGCGCGGCGTTCGCGTCGAGGTAGCCGCGAAGCTCGGTGATCGCGTTAGGAAGCCGCGCCTCTTCATTGAGTGCCGGGATGATGATGGAGAGGTCGAGCGGCGCGGCGCTCGGCCCCGCGCTCACGCCAGCAGGCTCAAAAGATAGGAGTCCGACACGCGACGCCGTTGATTGAGCGCACGGCGCTCGCCGATGAAGCGCGGCGCGCCAAGCAGACCCACAAGCTGCCCGAGCAGGCGGGCCCGTGCGGCCGGCTCACGCACGTGGAGCATGGCTTGAAGGGCGAGGCCGAGCTGTGCGGCGACAATCGAGGGCCAGTAGCGACGCCACGCAGCCGCAGGCAGGTCACGGGCCGCGAGCCAGACGAAGTTCCGTCCGCAGTGGTAGCTGGCCAGCTGCCCGCCTCCACTGGCGCTCAAACGATGCCGAACGATGGCTCGCGGGGTGTAGATGCACCGATAGCCCGCGAGCTGGGCACGAAAGGCGAGATCCACGTCCTCGCAATACATGAAGAATCGCTCGTCGAATGGGCCGACGTCCGCGAGCATGGCTCGGCGGAAGGCGAGGGCTGCGCCGGACGCGCCGAAGACCTCGACCTCCTCGTCGTACTGGCCGTGGTCGGTTTCCCAGGCGCCACGGTTGTCCGGGACACCATTCCGCCGAAAGATGTCGCCCGCCGAGTTGAGCGTGCCCGGAGGGTCGAGGAGCAGGATCTTGGAAGCCGCGGAGCCGGCATCTGGATGTCGGCGGAGCGCTCCCACCAATTCCTCGATCCAGCCGGGCTCCGCGACCGCGTCGTTGTTCAGCAGCGCCACGATCTCGCCTCGCGCCGCGCCGATTCCCTGGTTCGCGGCGTGGGCGAAGCCTCGGTTCCGGGGGAGACGGATCAGCCGCATCTCGGAGTACGAGGAGGTGACAAGATCGGCCGACCCGTCTGTTGAGGCGTCGTCCACGATGATGGACTCGAGCGGCTCGTACGTTTGTGCTCGGAGCGAATCCAGGCAGTCCCTGACGTAGGCTGCCCCGTTGTAATTCGGCACGACGACCGAGACCAAACCGGGTTCACCAGTCGTGGGGCCAGAGGTCACTTCCTCAGTCCTCTCCGAACGCCCCGCTTTCGCGGGGCTCGGAGTCCGCAGAGCGGACAGTCCTCAGTCCTGCCGCGAGCACCGCGGCGTAGACGTCGGCGATGGGGACGTTGCGCTCGCGCGCCACGCGCGCGCACTCCTCGAACTCCGGGCACACGATGTCTCGTCCGTCGACTGTCTTGATCTTTACCTGCATGTCGCCAAGGAGGGTATGGATCGTCTCGGTTCGCCGCGGGGCGATGACGCGCCGGCTCGGGCGGAGACGGACGCCGAGTGATGTGGTCTCGCGGAGAACAGCGCCTGCGAGCCGGTCGGCGTCGGCCGGTGCGGCCAGGATCGTGAGCAGGACAGCAGGGCGGTTCTTCTTCATCTGGATCGGCGTAAAGAACACGTCCAGGGCGCCGGCCGCGAGCAAGCGCTCCATTGCGAAACCCGCGTGCTCGGGGGTGAGGTCGTCGAGATTCGTCTCGATGACGGTGATCTCGTCCGTCTGGAGGTCGCTCTCGGTGCTCTGCCCGACCCACAATCGGAGCACGTTGGGCCAGGGAAGCTCGCGGGTTCCAAAGCCGGTCCCGACCCGCTCGACTGCCATGTGGGGTTGGCAGAAGGTCGCGACCGACGTGAGAACCGCGGCCCCCGTGGGCGTGACGAGCTCCGATTCGATTTCGACCGGCCGGGTCGGGGCTCCAGCCGCCGCGATGAGAGCCAGGGTTGCTGGGGCGGGTAGCGGCAGCTTGCCGTGGGCGGCGCTCAGCATCCCGCCCCCAAGCGGCAGGCTCGAGGCATAGACGTGCTCGATGCCGAGCGCCTCCAGCCCGATGAATGCGCCCACGACGTCGACGATCGCGTCGACCGCCCCCACCTCATGGAAATGGACCTGCTCAACCGGCACTCCATGGACCTGCGCCTCAGCCTCGGCGAGGCCGCGAAAGACGCGCGCCGCTCGCTCTCTGACTCCAGCTGAGAGCGTTGCTCGTGCGATGATCTCCTCGATCGCGCGCAGATCGCGTCTTAGCTGCTCCCGCGGCGTGAGGTCGACGTGCGCCTGCGTCCCCGCGAGCCCCGACCGAACTACCCGCTCGACCCGCAGCTCGTACCCATCCAGGCCGAGCCCGGCCAGGCCGCTCCGCAGCAGCCCCGCGTCGAGGCCCGCGTCGACCAACGCACCGAGCAGCATGTCGCCGCTCGCGCCGCTGAAGCAGTCGAAGTACCCGACCTTCACGCGACGTTTCCAGTGAATGGCAAGAGCCACTCGAGGACGTCGCCCACGAGAAACAGCGATCCGGTGACGACGGTGGCGGCATTTGGAGCCTGGGTGGCCCAGGCTAGCTCGAGCGCCTCGCCAGGCGTCGAGGCCACGATCAGCTCCAGCGTGGGAGCCACGGAGCGGACAATCTCGGCGAGCTGGGCCGGCGAGCAGGACCGCAAGTGGCGGGCACGGGTGACGATGATTCTGCCGGCCAGCGGCGCTAGCTCCGTGACGGTCGATGCGATGTCTTTCTCCTGAGACATCCCGAGGACCAGCGTCAGAGGGCGCCCCGACATCGACGTCCAAATCGTGTCCGACAGCGCACGCGCGGCGTAGGGGTTGTGCGCGCCGTCGACGATGGTCAGCGGATCGCGCACCACGGTCTGGAAGCGGCCCGGCCAGTGAACGCGAGCCAACCCCTCCCTGATGGCCGGCTCCGCGACGCGCCAGCCGCGGCGCGCCAGCAACTGCGCCGCGATCACTGCCATCGCAGCGTTGTCCCGCTGAAAGCGTCCGGCGAGCGCTACGCTGAGGCCACCCAGCTCACCTTCAGGGCCCGCCACCGCAAACGAGCAACCTGCATCATCGCGTACGGAATCGTCCCGGAGAGCGAAGAGGTGTGCCCCGACGTTCACGGCTGCTTCGCCTATCACGTTCGCGACGTACGGCTCCTGCCGTGCGACCACAGCGTCGATTCCCCTCCGCAGCACGCCGGCCTTTTCACGCGCGACGGCAGTGAGATCGTTTCCCAGCGTTTCGGCATGGTCCATTCCAATTGGCCCGATCAAGGTCAGTACCGGTTCGAGCGCGTTCGTCGCGTCGTTCGCTCCCCCGACCCCAACCTCGACGACAGCGACCTCGACTCCAGCGCGGGCGAAATGCAGGAGGGAAAAGGCCGTGCCCACATCGAACGTGGTGAGTGCCCCGAGCTCCGATCGCCTGCGCTCCATCACCCGCAGCGCATCGGCCATCGATTGCACTTCTGCGACGAGCTCGTCCTCCTCGACGTACCGGCCCCGAGCCCACGTGCGCTCACGATAGCTGTACAGGTGCGGCTGGGTGTAGCGGCCGACGCGCAGGCCCGCCGCCTGCAGGATCGAGGTAAGCATGGCCGCCGTGGAGCCCTTACCCTTCGTGCCCGCGACGAGAATCGTCTCGAAATGCGCCTGGGGCGACTCTAGCAAGCCCAGCAGAGTGCGGACGCGGTCCAGCTTGCGTTCGCGCGCCAGGCGGATCTCGTCCGGAGAGCGAGCCGTCTCAGAGAACGCGTACAGGATGGAGAGCGCGCGGCGGTAAGGCTCGCTAACTGCGTGGGTATCGGGCGGGGGTAGCTCCCACGGAACGATCGTGGGCAATACTGTCGGCGAATTCAAGCAGGGCTCGGACTCTGGCCGTTGCTGTTCGGATGCTCGTGACGGGCAGCGGCGATGCGATTCGCGATGAGCGCGGCGCTCGCGCCCGCGCCCACGCCGTTGTCTACGTTCACGACCGTCAGCCCGGGCACGCACGTCTGCAGCATCGAGAGCAGGGCGGCCACGCCGCGTCCGCCGAAACCGTATCCGGTCGAGGTTGGGAGGCCCACGACGGGCACATCCACGAGCCCTGCGATGACGGACGGCAGAGCGCCGTCCATGCCAGCAGCCACGACGATGACGTCCACTCGGTCCTCGAGGAGGCGGTTGAGGGGTTGGACGAGCCGGTGCAGACCGGCCACGCCGACGTCATAGATGATCGAGGTCTCGCAGCCCATCTCCTGGGCGACAATCTGGGCCTGTTCCGCGTAGGGGGCGTCGGATGTGCCGGCGGTAACGATGCCGACGCTGCCACCGGTGGGGCGCGGAAGCACGTCCGGCCGCTTGATCACTGCCATTCGCGCCCGGGGGTACTCCTCCACCCGGTAGTCGACGAAGTGGTCTTTCAAGGCCCGGATCATTGCCGGCCGTGTTCGACTCAGGATCGCGCGCCCTCGCTCATCGAGCAGTGTCTGCGTAATCGCGAGCACGGTGGCGTGGTCCTTGCCCGCCACCATAACGATCTCGGGTACACCCGTACGCGCCTCGCGATTGACGTCCAGGTGCACGAGATGGGGTGACGATTCGGTTGCCGTCGAGAGGATCGCCTCTCGCAGCTCAGCGAGCGGGTCGGCCACGTTCAATCTCCGAGGAGCCTGCTCCGGATTATATGCGCGCGTATCAGACCTCCATCAGCCGCTGGTACCGCGCCCAGATCTCGGGATCCTCAAGCGTTTCGGACAAGCTCTGCACGAGTGGATCGAGATACGAACGATCGAGCAGGAGGCGCTGGCGGGCAACAATTCCCACGACGTCTTCCCTATCCCGCGGACGGGTAGAAGCGAGCTTGTGAACGATCAGATCCTCAGCCGTGCACACCCGAATGCGTACTGGGCCGAGATCGCGAAGGACCGCTCGCCGTATCGCCTGTTCTTCGTAGGGCAGCCCGGCGCGGATGATATCGATGCTAACGCCGGTTGGCGTCGTGACGGGAAGGACGTGCGTGCCCTGAAAAAAGTCAACCGGATTCGCCGGGAGCACGGTTAGGCGCGAACGCAGAAGATCAACGAAGTCTGCGAGCCCGTCCTCGGGGACGCTGACGGTAACGTCGATGTCCTGCGTTGTGCGGGGCTCGCCCCACACGAGTACAGCGATTCCCCCGATGATCATGAATGGTGTTTGGGCGTCTTCTAGGACCGCCGCCAAATCGGCTATCGCGGAGGCCAAACGACTCAGCGCGGCCAAGGCAGCCGAGCCAATCGAGAGCGCAACTCCTGGATTTCATCAATCTTGCGCAAGTTCATTTCGGGAATGCGAGGAATCGCCCCGACCTCCCAAGCGAGTTCCCAAATCTCCTGGTACCAGTCCCACACGGCGTCACTGTCCAACGGACGCGGCCGATGGGACGCTTCCCACTCGTGGAAACGCGCCCACTGCTCCTCCCGTGCCGTCAGCGACTGCCTATCGAACATACTGCTATCCCGCCGCCGAACTATCGAAGCTTTGAACCATCGCGGGGTCGCCGTAATAGTCGGTGGGACCTTCGGTGTAGCGCCCACCCGTGTATCGGCCGATGATTGCGCGCCAGAATGTTTGCGCTGCGAGGTTCTCTGCGTGTTCGGCTATCCACCAGGGACCGGGGAACTGCTCGAAAAGGACGCGCGCAGCCGCCTCCCCAATGCCACGCCGCCGGTACTTGCGGAGCACAAAGAACTCTGCCATCGCGTGGCCCTCGGTTCCCGGTTCCAGGAGGCGGCGCTCGGCGACTAAGGCGAATCCCGCCAGGCGTTGCTCCGCGCGGATCAGAAACGGGTAACGACCCTCTTCGCTCCAGTAACGGTCGAAATAGTGGTAGGTGAAGCGGCCGTCGTCCCCGACCTCCAGATGGTCGATGTACGGGAACTCGTAGAGATACAGCTGCATCAAGTTCGCCACGATCGCTTTGTCAGGCTCCCCAGCGGGCGCGACTTCGACCTTCATCGCGGGCTGACCTCGTCGAGGAACTCGACGACCGCCGACTTGAAGCGGGTGTCCTCGAATCCGCCCATGTGGTCCGCGCCTTCGAGCAGGAGGAATCGGCCGCCCGGCAAGCAGCCCGCGAGGTGCTCGGTCGTTTTCCGGCGAAAATCGAGGTCGCCCGAGGCCAACAGCGCCTCACCCCCAAAGATCGCGAGCTCCCCGCATTCCGGCGCCACCACTCCGGCGTTGAGCGCCGCGACGAGCGCTTCCATGTCGTTGTTTCCCACCCTCTCGATGTAGGCGCGGTACCGCTCCGAGCGATCAGTCGGCGGATCCTCGCCCACGAGCGCGCGTCCCAGACCGCCTGCATCGCCCGCGGTCGCGTCGGCGACGCCGCCGGCAATCAGCGATCGGGCCCGGGATGGTGCCAGAACGGCGCTCCAGAGTGCGATGGTGCCGCCCATCGAGTAGCCGAAGACGTCGGCTGATGGCTCGCCGACGGCGTCGAGCAAGGCGAACACGTCTCCCGCCAACGCATCCATGCGATACGACTCCGAATCGTGGGGCTTGGCGCTGGCGCCGTGCCCCCGCACGTCAAGGATGAGAAGGGTCCGGCCCGCGAGCGTGTCCAGCCATCCCACCTCTTCCCATTCGTGGCCGTTGGCGCCCCAGCCGTGGATCAAGACGAGGGGCGGGCCGCTGCCCACCGAGCGGTAGCTCAGCTGCAGGGTCTGGGACTCGAAGGGCTGAGTCGATGCCACTGGCGTGGCCTAGAAAGTTAGAAGCGCGTCCGCGGTACGCGCCTCGGCCAGGAAGTCGTTTTCGTCGCGCTCGCCATCCAGGAGGGGGATAAGCTGGTCTAGCCCCACTCCCTCGCGGCGGAGCGTCTGCGATGATGCCCACAAAGCGACCGCATCTCCGTGGTGTTTCGCGTCGCGCAGAAAAGTCTCCATGTCCGTGAAATCGGCCGCCCGCATGCGCTCCGCGAGCGAAGATGCGACGGCGGCGTACGTCGGAGACCACTGGGGTTCGTTGATGCGTACTCGCTCCAGCTTCAGGAGAGCGGCGTCGCGGAAAAGGACCTCGACCGTGGCCTCGAGCGCCGTCGCCGCCCGGACGAGAGTCGCGACCTGAAAGAGGTTATTGGAGGTGCCACGGCTCACCACGATGGCAAGCTTAGCGAGCCGCGCCGGCTCAGCTTGGGGTGAGGGCTGTTCGGCTCGAGTCATATGCGCGGAGCGCATCGAGGAGCGTACTCCAGGGCAGGAGAGCGCACTTGACGCGTACCGGATATCTCTTTACGTGCTGGAGGGCCGTCAGGTCGCCAAGGGATTCCGGCGCTTCAGCATCCGCTTCCGACATCATCGAGCGGAAGCTGCCGGCGAGCTCCGCGGCAGAGTCGAGCGTCTGGCCCTTCAACGCGTCGGCCATCATGTCCGCCGATGCCTGCGAGATGGAGCAGCCGCGGGCTTCGAAGGCGACGTCGGCGAGCGAGCCGTCTTCGATCCGCGCCGTGATCCGCATCTCGTCGCCGCACAGTGGGTTCTGGGCGAATGCCTCGGCGTCTGCATCTGCCACGCGGCCCCGGTGGGAGGGCAACTGATAATGCCGCAGGATGGCCTCGCGGTAGAGGTCCTCAAGCATTGCCGTTTCCGAATAGCTCCCGAACTCGGGTCAGCCCGTTCACGAGCTTATCCACGTCCTCGCGGGTGTTGTAGAGGTAGAAGCTCGCCCGGGCGGTCCCGGCAACGTCGAGTCGCCGCATGATCGGCTGGCAGCAATGGTGGCCGACCCGGATGGCGATCGCCTCGGCGTCGAGGACCGCCGCCACGTCGTGGGAATGCACGTCCCCCACGTTGAAGGCGACCACGCCGCCACGCGCCCTGGCGTCCCGCGGACCGTACAGCGTTACGTCGGTCTCTTCGCTCAAGCGCTCCAGCGCGTATTCGGTGAGCTCGATGTCGTGTGCGCGGATCGCCGACATCCCCACGCCTTCGAGATAGTCGATGGCTGATTCCCACGCGATCGCATCTGCGATGTTCTGCGTGCCCGCCTCGTACTTCCAGGGAAGCTCGTTGTAGGTCGCGTGGTCGAGAAAGACCTGCGCGATCATCTCGCCGCCACCGAGGAAAGGCGGCATCGCTTCGAGCAGCTCGCGGCGCCCCCACAGCGCGCCAACGCCAGTGGGCCCGAGCATCTTGTGAGCTGAGAACGCGAGGAAGTCGCAGCGCAGGTCGGCAACCTTTACCTCGAAGTGCGGCACGCTTTGCGCGCCATCGACGAACATCAGCGCGCCCTGCTCGTGGGCGAGATCCGCCAGCTCGGCGACGGGGTTTATGGTGCCCAGGACGTTCGAGGCGTGGACGACACTGACGAGCTTCGTGCGTGGCGTAATCATGCGGCGCGCCGCGTCCATGTCGAGCAGGCCGTCGTCTCCGAAGGGGATGTGCTTCAGTGTGACGCCGGTCTGCTCCTGCAAGAGGATCCACGGGACCAGGTTGCTGTGATGCTCCATCTCGGTCAGCACGATCTCGTCGCCAGGACCGACGTTCTTGCGTCCCCACGTGTAGGCCACGAGATTGATCGCCTCGGTCGTGTTGCGCGTGAATACCAGCTCGGCCGTCTCGGTTGCGCCGATGAACTGCGCCACCTTCCTGCGCGAGGCCTCGTACGCCGCGGTCGCCTCCTCGGCGATCGTGTAGATGCCACGGTGGATGTTCGCGTTGTAGCGCGAGTAGTAATCCTCCAGCGCGTCGAGCACGACCTGTGGCTTCTGGGAAGTCGCGGCGCTATCGAGGTAGACAAGCGGCTTGCCGTTCACGACTCGCTCGAAGATCGGGAAATCGCGCCGAATGGCGGTAGCGTCAAGGGTTGTCGTCGTCATGGCTGAATAAAGGCCGGAGCCCTACTACCCTCCAAGCGTGATCATCTCGATCTTGGCGTGTTCGCGCGCCTGGTATCCCTCCCCGTTCATGGCGGCGAGACGAAGATCGGAGTATCGATCGACGCGCCTGGTCCACACCGCGCTGATAGCGTCGCGAATAGCCCCGTCGTTGACGCCGCTGCGCAGCAAGCCCCGCAGGTCGTTTCCCCGGGTTGCGAAGAGACAGGTCACTAACTGACCCTCGGCGGTAAGCCGGGCCCGCGTGCAGGTCGCGCAGAACGGCTCCGTGACCGAGGCTATGACACCGATGTCTCCGCCGCCATCTGCGAACTCGTAGTCCACCGCGGGCGCGCTGCCGCGATCGCGACCGATCTCTCGAAGCGGATACTTCGAGTTGATGGTGTCCAGGATCTCACGCTTGGACACCACCTTGTCAGCATGCCACTCGTTGGCGTTACCAACGTCCATGAACTCGATGAAGCGGATCGCGAAGCCATGCTCGCGGCAGAACTCGACCAGCGGGATGATGTCGTCGTCGTTCACCCCCCGCTGCACGACGGCGTTTAGTTTGATGGGCTCCAAACCGGCTGCCCTGGCCGCGAACAGGCCGTCGAGCACCTGTTGCAGCTCGCCTCTCCGCCGAATGCGGCGGAACTTATCCGGGTCCAGCGTGTCGAGACTGAGATTGATGCGCTGCAGGCCGGCGGCCTTTAGCGCTGTTGCCTTCTGAGCCAGGAGCGAGCCGTTGGTCGTCAGCGCGAGGTCGCTCAACCCCTCGATCGAAGCAAGCCGCGCAATGAGGTCCTCGAGACCTGCGCGCAGCAGCGGCTCTCCCCCCGTGAGGCGAATTTTGTCGACGCCAAGCTGCACGAAAACCCGAGCCAGCCGCTCGATCTCCTCGAAGGTGAGGACCTGAGCGGCCGGGATCCAGGGATACTCGTCGAAGGGCATGCAGTAGGTACAGCGGAAGTTGCAACGGTCCGTCACCGAGATCCGCAAGTCCCTGATGGGCCGATTGAAGACGTCCTTCACATCATTCCCAGGGTCAACTTCGCCGCGTCCGGGATCATGCTGTAGTCCCACGGCGGCTCGAACACCAGCTCGACGTCGTACTCTTTGACGCCGGGCAGATCATCCAGCTTGCTCTCGACCTCGGCTTTCAGCACGTCGCCCATGCCGCAGCCGGGCGCCGTCAGCGTCATCTCGATCTCGACGCGGTTCCCGCCTTCGGACAGCGGCTTCACGCGACAGGCGTAGACCAGGCCCAGGTCGGCGATGTTGATCGGAATTTCGGGGTCGTAGCAGGTCCGGAGCTCTTCCCAGACGGCCTTCTCGACGTCCTCGGGGGCTTCGGACGCGGGTTTGTCGACCGCGCCACCTTCGAGCTCCTTGCCGAGGGCGTCGGCGTCCTTGCTCTGGACGCGGACCATGTAGCCGTCGCTCGTGATCACGGTGTACGTTCCGCCGAGCGCCTGGGTGATGGTTCCGCTGCTGCCCGCGGGCAGCTTCATCCGCTCGCCGCTGGGCACCTGGATAGCGTCGCAATCCCGGGTCAGTGTCACCTGCTCGCCAGTTTGATCGATGTACATGGTCGTCGTCTCCTGGAGGATGGCGGTGCGCCTTACTCCGTCGAGACTTTCCCCCCTTCACCCTTGAGCGCATTGCGCAGTGCGTGCCACCCGAGGCTGGCGCACTTCACCCGCGTTGGAAACTCACGCACGCCGGATAGGGCCGCGAGCTTGCCCAGCCCCTCCGTGTTGACCTCGTCATCTCGATCCGCGGTCAGCATGCGGTGGACGCCTTCGAAAAGCGCTTCGGCCTCGGCGATGGTTTTCCCCTTCAGGCTGTCGGTCATCATCGACGCTGACGCCCGTGAGATCGCGCAGCCCGAGCCCTGGAAGCCGATGTCGGCAATGCGGTCTCCCTCGAGGTCGACGTACAGCGTGAGCTGGTCTCCGCACAGGGGGTTGAACCCTTCCGCGGTGCGTGTCGCGTCCTCCAGCTTGCGGAAGTTCCGCGGCTTCTTGTTGTGGTCCAGAATGACCTGCTGATACAGGTCGGTGAGATCCGACATCGCCGCCTACCAGCCCTGCAGCAGCCGCGATCGCAGCTGCTCGTTCAGCTGCTCGCGAAGCGGCTCCGCGCTGATGCGCGCGACGACTTCGCTTGCAAATCCGTACGTCAGGAGATTGCGGGCGGTCTGCTCGCTCATCGCCCGACTCCGGAGGTAGAACAGCGCCTCCTCGTCCAGCTGACCGATAGCGGCGCCGTGCGTGCATTTCACATCGTCGGCGAAGATCTCGAGTTGGGGCTTCGTGTCCACCGTAGCGTCGCCGGAGAGCAGCAGGTTGCGATTTGTCTGCTGCGCGTCGGTGCGCTGGGCGTCTTTGTGGACGATCACTTTCCCGTTGAACACGGCACGCGATGCGCCATCCAGGATGCCCTTGTAGACCTGACGGCTCGTACCATGCGGCTTCGTGTGCTCGATGATTGTGTGGTTGTCGACGTGCTGGCTGCCGCCGGTGAGGTAGAGGCCGTAGAGCGTACAGGCTGCGCCCTCTCCGTCGAGCACCACGTTCAGGTCGTTGCGCGCAAGCGCCGCACCGATCGTTATCGAAACCGAAGCCAGGTTGCTGTCGCGTCCCTGGTGCACCTGGGTCGTGCCGACGTGGAATGCCCGCTCGCTCTCTCGAATCAGCTTGATGTGCTCGACGCTCGCGCCGTCGCCGAGCGCGAGCTCGGTGACCGCGTTCGTGAAGTACTGCTGCTCCCCCACGCCGAGGTATGTCTCAACGACCGTCGCTCGCGCGCTTTCGTCAGCTACGACGAGCACGCGCGTATGGGACCCCGTCAGGCCTTCCTGGGAGTTGGAGACAAACGTCAGGTAGATCGGGTCGTCCACGGTCTGGCCCTTCGGGACGTGGACGACCGCCACGTCGCCAAGGAGCGCCGAGTTCAGCGCGGTGAAGGTGGCGCGGTCATAGTTGGCGTAGCGGCCCACGTGTGGTTCGGCGACCCGGCCTCCCGCGTCCGGCAGGGCTGAAAGCGCCGCAACCGTCGCCGGTCCGCTCGGCACCGACGACAGATCGGGTGCATAGTGGCCGTTCACGAAGACGAGCCGATTTGCGCCAGCGGGCGTGGCGCGCCGTGCGGCATCGACTGCTTCCTCCTGCTCCCCTGCCTCGACGCCGCTTGCCGCCCTGAACGGTACTCTCAAGATCGGCGCGACGCTCGTGTACTTCCAGTCTTCATCCCGAATGCTCGGGAAGCTCAGCTGACGGAAGCTTGAGATCGCACGCGCTCGGAGCCCTCGCAGCCAGGCTGGGTCAGTGGAGCCGTTTCTCGTTCGAGCCGCATAGTCGGCGAGGTATGGCTCCTTCTCCTTCGCGACCGTGGGACGGACGTCGACAGCGCTCATGCCACGGCCTCTTTGATCCAGTCGTAACCACGCTCTTCGAGCTCGAGGGCAAGCTCCTTCCCCCCCGAGCGCACGATGCGCCCGTTGAAGAGCACGTGAACGAAGTCCGGCGTGATGTAGTTCAGAAGGCGCTGGTAGTGGGTCACGAGGACCATGGCGCGCTCGGGTCCGCGCAGGCTCTCGACGCCGTTCGCGACGATCCGCAGCGCGTCGATGTCGAGGCCGGAATCGGTCTCGTCGAGGATCGCGAGCCTCGGCTCCAGAATCGCCATCTGTAGGATCTCGTTGCGCTTCTTCTCACCGCCGGAGAAGCCCTCGTTGACCGGCCGATTCACCAGGCTCTGGTCCATTTCGACGACCTTCAGCTTCTCGCGAAGCAGCTCCAGGAACTCCATCGCGTCTAGCTCTTCGAGGCCCCGATGAGCGCGGATCTCGTTCAGGCCGGCCTTGAGGAAATAGGCATTGCTGACGCCCGGAATCTCGATCGGATACTGGAACGCAAGGAACACACCCTCGCGCGCCCGCTCCTCGGGCGCCATCTCGAGCAGGTTGCGTCCCTCGTACAGGACCTCGCCCTCCGTCACCACATATGACGGATGTCCCGCCAGCGCCAGGGCCAAAGTGCTCTTTCCTGAGCCGTTCGGGCCCATCACGGCGTGGACCTCACCCGCGTCCACGGCGAGGTCGATGCCTTTCAGGATCTCCTTCCCGTCGACGCTGGCGTGCAGATTCTTGATTTCAAGTAGCGCCATACCTAGCCCACGCTTCCTTCGAGGCTCACGCCGAGCAGCTTCGTCGCCTCCACGGCGAACTCCATCGGCAGCTCGCGGAAGACCTCCTTGCAGAAGCCGTTCACGATCATCGAGACGGCGTTCTCCGTCGAGATCCCGCGCTGTTTGCAATAGAAGAGCTGGTCCTCGCCGATCTTCGACGTGGACGCCTCGTGCTCGACCTGCGCCGATTGGTTCATGACCTCGAGGTACGGGAACGTATGCGCGCCGCATTTGTCGCCCAGCAGCAGCGAGTCGCACTGCGAGTAGTTCCGAGCGCCCGTCGCGCCCTTTTGCATGCGCACCAGGCCGCGATACGAGTTCTGCCCGTGCCCAGCCGAGATGCCCTTCGAGATGATCGTGCTGCGGGTGTTCTTCCCGATGTGGATCATCTTCGTGCCGGTATCGGCCTGCTGGTAGTTGTTCGTGAGCGCCACCGAGTAGAACTCACCGACCGAGTTGTCACCCTGTAGGATGCAGCCGGGGTACTTCCAGGTGATGGCCGAGCCAGTCTCGACCTGGGTCCACGAGATCTTGGCGTTGGTTAAGGCCTTTCCACGCTTCGTCACGAAGTTGTAGATGCCGCCCTTCCCCTCCTTGTCGCCCGCGTACCAGTTCTGGACCGTCGAGTACTTGATCTGCGCGTTGTCCAGCGCGACCAGCTCGACGACGGCGGCGTGCAGTTGGTTCGTGTCCCGCATTGGCGCCGTACAGCCCTCGAGGTAGCTGACGTAGCTGCCTTCGTCGGCGATGATCAGCGTCCGCTCGAACTGGCCCGTGTCCGCGGCATTGATGCGGAAGTACGTCGACAGCTCCATGGGACTCCGGACGCCCTTCGGGATGTAACAGAAGGAGCCGTCGGTGAAGACCGCGGAGTTGAGAGTGGCGAAAAAGTTGTCCGTGTACGGGACCACCGTGCCGAGGTACTTCTGCACAAGCTCAGGATGGTTCTGCACTGCGTCAGAGAACGAGCAGAAGATGACGCCGGCTTCCGCCAGCTTCTCCTTGAACGTCGTCGCGACCGAGACGCTGTCGAACACAGCGTCGACCGCGACGCCGGTGAGCCGCTTCTGCTCTTCGATCGGGATGCCGAGCTTCGCGAACGCGGCGACGAGCTCGGGATCGACTTCGTCCAGGCTGCCGAGCGGCTTCTTCTGCTTCGGCGCCGCGTAGTAGATGATGTCCTGGTAGTCGATGGATGGATAACGCACGTTGGACCACCGCGGCTCCGCCTCGGCTTTCTCCAGCTTGGCCCAGTGCCGATACGCCTTCAACCGCCACTCCAGCATGAAGTCGGGCTCATTTTTCTTCGCCGAGATCAGGCGGACGATGTCCTCGTTCAACCCACGCGGAGCCAGGTCCGACTCGATGTCGGTAACGAACCCATAACGGTACTCGCGGTTGGCGAGGCTTTCGATTGTGTCGGGAGCGGTCATCGGTTCACCTTTTCCTGGCTAGCCCGCGATGGAGCAGGGATCAGCGGCCTGCACTGGTCGAACATCTTCGATTGGAACGAAGGCGAGGGGGACGAACGCGGGGACCGCGTCGTCGCTGGGCGACGTACACAGGTCGGCGAGTGTGATGGAATCCAGTACGCTATCGACGCTTTCTTTAACGCGCTGCCATACGCTGCGGGACAGGCAGACGGGCTCGCGTGTGCAAGACCCGGGGACGTACTCGAGGAGTAAACACTCGACCGGCGCTACTGGACCCTCGAGCGCGCGCACCACGGCGCCGACTGTGAGGTCCCCTGGTGGCTTCGCCAGCTGGTACCCGCCGTGTGCGCCGCGAGTGCCCTCGATGAGCCCGGCGCGGCGCAGCGGGATCGCCAGCTGCTCGAGGTACCCGGCCGGCACGTGCTCGACCCCTGCGATCTCCGTCAGCGACACGGTCCGTTGGCCGTACGACTTGGCCAGCTCAGTCATCGCCCGAAGGCCGTAATGCGCTCGCTGAGATACCTGTAGCATGGCCGCGCTCCGCTAATCCTATCCCACTAGTAGGATTATATTGGCCGCGCCGCGGGAGCGTCAACGCATGCCAGGGCTCAACGGCGCGGCGCTACAATCCAGAAACCAATGCAGGCCTTAGGGGTGCAGCTGTGCGGAGTCGTTGGAACGCGGCCGAGGCGGGCACGACGCCGGTCGAGCAGCTCGTCTACATGTCTCGCATCATGGGCCACGACGAGCAGCTCGTCCTCTGGGGCGGCGGGAATACGTCCATCAAGGTCACCGAGCCCGACCTGCTGGGCCGACCGACTTCCCTCATGCTGATCAAGGGCACCGGGTCGGACATGAAGGTTGCCCAGCCCAAAGACTTTCCGGGCGTGCGTCTCGACGAGATCAGAGCGAGCTTCGACCGAGAGGACATGAGCGACGATGAGATGGTCGCGTACTTCGGCCGCTGCATGGTCGATCCCGCGGCGCCTCGCCCATCTATCGAGACGCTCCTCCACGGCTACCTCGCCGGGACGGCAGTCGCGCACTCACACGCCGACGCAATTCTGGCGCTCACGAACACGCGAGCGGGTGAAGAGATGGTGACCGAGGTCTTCGGCGACGACGTCGCCATCGTTGGCTACCGGCGGCCGGGCTTCCGCCTGGCCAAAGAGGTGGGGCAGGCGGTGCAAGCGAAGCCCCATGCCCAGGGCGTCGTGCTCATGAACCACGGTTTGATTACTTGGGGCGATACGGCGGAGGAAGCCTATGATCGGCACATCGCCCTCGTCACTCGCGCCGAGGAGTTCACGAGCCAGCGCGCGAAGCCCGTGTTCGAGCCGGCTGCTCACGCGCCTCTGGCGGACGACCAGCGCCGAGCCGTAGCGGCGCAGATCGCACCGGCGCTGCGCGGCGCTGTTAGCGGGCGCGCGCGCAAGATCATGCGCTTCGATGACGCGCCCGACGTGCTCGAGTTCGCGAACTCCGCCCGAGCGCGGGAGCTGGCAGAGGTCGGTGCCGCTACACCCGATCACATGCTGAATACGAAACGCAGCGGGCTCGTGATCGAGGTGCTTGATCCTGGCGACGCATCGGCCGTGGCAGCCCGGATCCGCGAAGAGCTCGCCGTCTACTCCGGGGACTACGTCGGCTATTACGAGCGCCACCGTACGAACGAGCCGTTGCTCGATCCCGCGCCGCGCGTGGTCCTCGTCCCAGGCATCGGCATGTGGACCATCGGCCGCGACGCCCGAGCGTGCATCATCCCGGCGGACATCTACCACCACACGGTCCGGGTGATCGCCGGAGCCGAATCCGTCGACCGCTACAGCTCGCTGAACGAGAAGGATGCGTTCGACGCCGAGTACTGGCCGCTCGAGCTCTACAAGCTGACCCTCGCTCCGCCGGAGCGCGAGCTCGCAAGTCGCATCGTTCTCGTTACGGGCGGCGCCCACGGGATCGGCGCGGCGATCGCCCGTCGCCTCGCGATCGAAGGCGCGCACGTCGTCGTCACCGACATTGATGCCGACGGGGCGGGTGCCGTCGCGGCGGACATCGTGAAGGCGAACGGCGTGGGTCGCGCGGTGTCGACCCGCATGGACGTTACGAACGAGCAGTCGGTCGCCGATGCGTTCGAGCTAGCCCGCCTCACCTATGGTGGCCTGGACGTACTCATTTCGAACGCCGGGATCGCGCTCGTTAGCCCCCTCGATCAGCTGTCGCTCGCCGATTGGGAGCGCAGCATGGCGGTCAACGCGACCGGCCACTTCCTCGTCGCGCGGGAGGCAATGCACGTATTCAAGGAGCAGGGCCTGGGGGGCGCCATCGTTTTCGTGGCGACGAAGAACGTCACCGCGCCGGGGAAGGATTTCGGCGCCTACAGCGCGGCGAAGGCGGCCGAGGCGCAGCTTGCGCGCGTGCTGGCGATTGAAAGCGGCGAGCACGGGATACGCGTGAACATGGTGAACCCGGATGCCATCTTCGAGGGATCGGGTCTCTGGTCGGAAGAAATGAAGCGCCAGCGCGCGGAGTCCTATCAGGTCCCCGTCGACGAGCTCGAGGACTATTACCGCCAGCGCAACCTGCTGCGCGCAAAGGTCACGGCCGAGGACGTCGCGGAGGCGGTGCTGTGGCTGGCGAGCGATCGTTCCGCGAAGACGACGGGGGCGATGATCCCGGTCGACGGCGGCGTGCGCGAAGCGTTCCCCCGCTAGCCGATGACGATCCTTGTCAGCGGCGCCGGCCTGATCGGCGCGCATACCGCTCGCGCGCTGCTCGACCAGGGAACGGGCGTCGTCCTCTACGATCCGGGCCCCTCGCAGAGCTACATCGAAAGCGTCGTCGGCCAGGACAGAAAGCTCTTCAACGTCGAGCGCGGCGACGTTCGCGACTTCCCACGGCTGATGGACGTCGTGCTCCGCTGTGGCGTCACCCGCCTGCTGCTCAGGGCGGGCCTCGTGGGGGCCCTGGCCACCGAAAACCCGGGGCTGGCCTTCCAGGTGAACGTCGCCGGCGCCTTGAATCTGATCGAGGTCGCTCGAATCCGGAGCCTCGCCCGCATCGTGATCCTTAGCTCGAGGCACGTGTACGACGGTGGCGACGAGCCGGTTGGGGCTGGGCCGATCGCCGAGGCAGAGGCTGGTCGGCCGTCGACGTCGTTCGACGCCGCCTACTGGGCGATGGCTGAGATCATGGCATTCGCCTACCAGCGCCTCGCGGGTGTGAACGCTATCGTATGCCGACCATGTGCGACCTACGGGCGTGGGGGCGAAGAAGCAGGCGAGCTCGGGCGCGCGGTGACGGCTGCTGTAGCCAGGGCCGTCAAGGGAGAGCGCGGTATCATCCTCACCCTCCCCTCAGTCGAGATGGTCTACGCGAAAGGCGTCGCCTTCGCGTTGCGCGAGGCGCTCTTCGTCGAGAAGCCATCGAGCCGTGTCTATAACGTCGGCTCCGGCGAGGTGGTCTCGGCGGCAGATGTGACGGCCGCGATCGTCGCCGCTGTGCCTGGAGCGCACGTGACCGGTGAGGCGGTTCCGGGAGCAGCGCCACGCGTCCTGGACACGACGCTCGCGCATCGCGACCTTGGCTACGAGGCGCGCTGGCCGCTGGCGCGAGCCATTCCCGACCTCGTCGGAGAGCTTCGCCAGTTCGAACCCTAGGATCGGTTTGGGTCTCGGGTCGACTCTCTACTTGCCCCGCATAGCTGCGTGCTCCGCGATGTACGTGCGAGAGCCGCGCGACGTGTACCCGCGCCATTCGCCATTGACGGGAATGCCCGCGACGAAGTGGTAGGCATTCGTGTCCCAGTCGTAGAAGTTGTCGCCGCGGCCGAACTCACCCAGCCAATCCCGACCCGATGGATTCCCGTGGTAGCCGGTTCTCGCTGGCAGCCGTTCGTCATCAAGCGGACTCGCGCCGGACTCTTCTTCAGGCAACGCCGCCCACATCCGCTCGTACGCCTGCATGAACTCGTCGGCGGGGATCACCAGTGCTGAGTGGAGGCCGCTCCACTGGCTGTGGCCGCCCGTGCGCGGGCTCAGCGTGTCCACTTGCTTGAAAACCAGGCGCCCGCCACCCTCGAGCGCGAAGGCGAGGGTGTCTTTGGGGATGTCGGCGCTAAAGATCGGCTCGACGCCGCAGAAGCGCGTGTAGAAGTCCGCCGTGCGCTGGAGGTCTCGTGACTCCTGGACGACGCTGCAGATCTTGCCGATCTTCGCCGACGATGCGCCGTCCATCGCGCCCCCGGGCAGGCGGATTGGCGCCCAGAGTTCGACCTGGTTGCCATCCGGATCCTCAAAGTCGATGGCTCTGCCGTCCTGTCCCTCCGCCGAAGTTCGCACGGCCTCCGTGTGCTCGACGCCGCGTCGATCCAGGCGGCGGAGGTGTTCGTCGATGTCCTCCGTGCGAATGAACCAGCTCTGGCGCGGGAGATCCCCCCCGATGCCTTTGCTGGGGGGAAGCGGCGTGTCCTGAACGAAACCGGCGAGATGGCAGCGCTGGCCCACGTTCGTGAAGATGGCGCGTGGATGGTCTTCGGGCCGATCGTTTCTCCCCGAGTCGCTGCGTGGCACTGCGCCAAGGATGTTGGTATAGAACTGGCTCCACGTCTCGAGGTTATTCGTCCCTACCACATAATGGTCGATCCAGTACACGGCTCCGGGTCGGTGATCCTCAGCCATCTGGGTGCCTCCTTAATGTCTGCGGTAAGTATCCCTGCTCTGGAGACAGAGTCAACCTCTGCCATCTTTGCATACCAGGTTGATAGCGCTCATCATCCGGTCTGCTGTGCAACCGCGAGGCTGCGCTGGGCCGTCCACTCCAGATCGTCCCAGTGACCCGCGAACGCGCAGTAAGCCTGGCCCGACAATCCGATGTGCAGCTCGTAGCAGCGGAGCCGCTCTTCAAAGTGGGGAACTGTTAGGCCGATTGACTCAAAGTGGCGCCACGCTTCGCTCGCGAAGTCGATGCCGTCCCAAGCCCGGTACCAGGGCGACCAAAACGAGAACCAGGCGACGTCGTACAAGAAGTCTCCGTACATGGAGCAGCCCCAATCGATGACGGCCGTGATTTGGTCGCCGGAGACTAAGACGTTGAAGTGGAGCAGGTCACTGTGGATAAGGTGGCGCCCTTCAGGAGCCTGGTCCACGAGGGCCTGAAAGAGCCGAAGAGCCTCCTCGAACCGCCCCATCCCGGTGGCAGACGAGGCTAGGCGTTCTCGCCATCCGTGTACCCGGTCGATCGGCCGGTCGTTGACGACATCCAGAAGGGCCGCCCGCCAGGTGGGGTGTGGGGCGTTCCCGTCCGCCTCCCAGATCCCGTACCCAAGCGTTGCCGAGACATCTGCGAACCGCGTGGCGTCAAGGGCGGCGAAGAGGGATGGAAGCAATGTTCGCATCTGGCGCTCGTCCACGGCATCGAGGTAGCTGCCCGGCATGCGCTCCGAGATGGCGTAGAACCCGTCGAATGCTTCGCCCAGTTCGATAATTGGCGGGATCGGTAGATCGCGGGAGCTGTAGCGAGCGGCGGCGAGGCGGTCCTTCTCGAAGTCCTCATCGAGTGTGCTGAATCGGACGATGTAGTCCGTGTCCGCGCGGCTAAAGGCATAGGCCTTCGACCACTCCCCCTGACCGACAGCGGCAGGCGGACCTGCCTCTCCACCGAAGCGCTCAAGGAGAAAGGCTCCGGCCTGTGTGTCAGTCACCACCACGCGACCATTCTCTTCCACCATTGCTCGGTCCAATTGTCAGGGCTATCTCCTCTCAGGAACCACCGCCTTGCCTTCTCCAGAACGTCGAGTGATGTATCCGCACCTTGAAAACGGCCCAGAAGTTCTCCCGACGCAATACACTGACGGCGTGCCTACGGTCATGATTCGAGCTGAAACCCCCTCCTCTCCATCTGCCGAACTGCTCATTGCTGCGCTCAACGACGAGCTAATGGAGCGGTACCCGGAGGCCGGGGCCAACCACTTCCGTCTGGATCCGGCGGAGTCGCGCCTGGGCGCGGCGCGTTCCTGGTGGCCTACGTCGAAGGCGAGGCCGCTGGCTGCGGGGCCGTCCGTCGCCTCGAGGGCGCGGACGCGGAAATCAAGCGCATGTACGTCGCACCGCCGCTCCGGGGTCTTGGCATTGGCCGGGAGATCCTGAACGCGCTGGAGGTCGAGGCGCGGTCGCTCGGGGTTATGCGCATCGTGCTCGAGACAGGCGCTCGGCAGCCCGAGGCGCTGGGCGTCTACCAGCGCGCTGGCTTCACCAGAATCCCGGCGTTTGGGGAATACGTGGATTCTCCGCTCAGCGTCTGCATGGCGAAGGAGCTTCACTGAAGCAGACCCACAGAGAAGCAGCCCCCGGCTTAGAGGCTGCTCTCTTGGCCCTGGGGTGGGCGGTGTGGCTGCGCGGTCGGCTCGTCCTCCGGCTTCCCGTGCGTTGCGTAGCAGTGCTCGGTCGCGGCCTCGACGCTGGGGAATGTCTCCTGGCACTCGGCGCAGGTCACTGGCTGCTGGTCCTGCTCGGTCGCCGTGGGCGTCGACCATCTCAACAACGGCTGGGAGAACACCCCTCTGTGCGAATCTACACAGATAGCCCATCTTTGGGTCCGGTCTTTAGAGGCGCTCGGAAATGACTTTCGCCTGCGTGAAGAGTTTCAGATAGTCGTAGCCGCCAGCCTTCGAGTCGGTTCCGCTCATGTTGAATCCGCCGAAGGGTTCCACCCCCACGAGCGCGCCTGTGATCTTTCGATTGAGGTACAGGTTGCCAACGTGGAAGTCGCGCCGCGCGCGAGCCAGCTTGTCGCCATCGCGGGCGTACACGCCGCCTGTCAGACCGAAGACCGTGCCGTTCGCGATAGCGAGCGCCTCGTCGAAGTCTTTGGCCCGGGTCATGGCGAGGACGGGCCCGAAGATCTCCTCCTGCATGATCCGGGAGTCGGGCGCCGCGTCCGCGAATACGGTCGGGTGGACGAAGTAGCCGATCGAGTCGTCCCTCTCGCCGCCGGCTACGAGGCGTGCCTCGCGCCGCCCGATCTCTATGTACTCGGCCACCTTCTTGAATTGCGATGCGTCCGCTACGGGCCCCAGGTCGCTGTCGAGCGACCGGGGTGAACCCACGCGGAGCGCCTCGGCTCGGCGCGCGACCCGCTCGACGACCTCGTCGTAGACCGCCGTATCGGCGATCACGCGCGAGCAGGCCGAGCACTTCTGACCCTGGAACCCGAATGCCGATGCCGTGATGCCCGCGACGGCCTGTTCGACGTCAGCGCTGCCATCGACGACGATAGCGTCCTTCCCGCCCATCTCGGCGATGACGCGCTTCAGCCAGCATTGGCCGGGCTGCACCTTCGCGCCGAGCTCGTTGATGTGGATCCCGACCTCACGTGACCCCGTGAAGCTGATGAACCGTGCCCTGGGGTGGCCCACCAGATAGTCGCCCACGGCGTCGCCGGGGCCTGGCAGGAAGTTCACGACACCGGGCGGGAGCCCGGCCTCCTCGAGGATCTCGACGATCATCGCGCCGCATACGGGCGTGAGGCTGGATGGTTTGAAGATGACGGTGTTGCCAGCGAGCAGCGCGCTGCTCACAAGCCCCGTCGCGATCGCGATCGGGAAGTTCCACGGCGGGATCGCGATCCCAATGCCCAGAGGCAGATAGACGAGCTCGTTCGCGGTGCCACGGCGACGAACGAGGGGCTGCGGCTCCGCAATGCGGAGCGCCTCTCGCGCGTAGAACTCGAGGAAGTCGATGGCCTCGGCGGTTTCCCCGTCCGCCTCGGCCCACGTCTTGCCGACCTCGAAGACCATAGTCGCCGAAACTTCGTGTCGGCGGCGCCGCATGATCTCCGCGGCCCGCATCCCGATCCTCGCGCGCTCGTCCGCCGCGACGCGCGACCAGTCGCCGAAAGCCGCCTCCGCCGCCGCGATCGCCTGCTCGGCCTCCGCCTCACCCGCCTTCGCGACTCGCCCGACGACCCTATCGTGCTGGCTCGGATCGTACGACTCGATCCATTGGCCGGTCGTGACGCGCGTGCCGCCGACAACGAGCGGGTGCTCGGCACCCAGGCCGTGCTCGACCGCGTCGAGCGCTCGCTGGAACGCAGCGCGTTCGTCGGGCTTCGAGAAATCCGTGAACGGCTCATTCGAGAACTCGGGAATTGACATCGCGCGTCCTCCTGCTGGCCGGTAGCCCCGACCCACGGACGGAAAACTCCTCCAGTTTGATATATTCTGATGCTTCACCGGGACGCGCGCGCTCGCACGTCCCGAATTCGGCGCCAGGCTGAGAACCGGCCGCGGGCGCCCACCGAGCAAGGAGGTGCCCGCCCTGAACGACTACGAGTTGATGTTCATTCTCGCTCCCGACCTCGAGGAGGAGGCGGTTGCGACCACTACGGAGCGCGTGAAAAGCTACGTAACTTCGCGGGGCGGCGAGGTTCGGAGCCTCGAGCCCTGGGGTCGCAGGCGTCTCGCGTACCCGATTCAGCGGTACCACGAGGGTGCCTACCACATCGCGCAGCTCACCCTGGGATCCGAGCACGCAATTGAGCTCGACCACAGCCTGAAGCTCAATGAGCAAGTCCTTCGCTACATGATCGTACGGCTTGATTGACCCCGAACGGTGAGAGTCGTAGCCCAGCGACCCGCAATTCGGAGCCGCGAGGCGGAGCCGAGGGCGGCGAATTGCGAATTTTAAAAGGAGCAAGTCATGGCCGGCCTGTGCAAAGCGACGATCATCGGGAACCTTGGCGGAGACCCCGAGATGCGATACACGCCAGCAGGGCGCGCGTTCACGACGTTCAACGTTGCCTGCAACCGGACGTACACCACGCCAGAGGGCGAGCGCAAGGAAGAGACCGAGTGGTTCCGCGTTACGGCGTGGTCCCGCCTGGCGGAGCTCTGCAATCAGTTTCTGAGCAAGGGCCGAAAGGTGTATATCGAGGGTCGACTATCGTCGCGCTCGTGGGAGGGCGCTGACGGCCAGAAGCGGTTCAGCCTCGAGATTGCGGCGAACGAAATGGTGTTGCTCGATTCGCGGCCGCGCATGGACGCGGGAGAGGGGCACGCGGGGGCCGGAGAAGAGGCGCACGACCTCGACTCCATTCCGTTCTAAGGAGTATATGTGGGCTTACAGCCCGGATATACATGACAACTCAAGTGGAACCGGGTGGCTCGGAATAACGTTATTGATGTAGGGACGGTGTATTGAGCGAAGAACAGATACCAGCAGCACCAGCGCCGGAGCAGGCGCCCAGGCCGCCGGAGGGTGCGCCGAGCGCCCCGCCAATGGGAGCACCGCGCCCACCCGACGGCATGGGACCGCGAGGCCCGGGAGGCCCCGGCCCGGGGCAGCGCCCTGGCCCTGGCGGGCCGCCCCGTCGGGGCGCACGCGGGCGGTACCCGCCACGGCGGCGCGTGTGCCAGTTCTGTGTCGACAAGGTCCAGCTCATCGATTACAAGGACGTAAGTCGCCTGCGGCGGTACCTATCTGACCGCGCCAAGATCGAGCCGCGCCGCAAGACCGGCACGTGCGCGCATCACCAGCGTGCTCTCTCAGTCGCCCTCAAGCGGGCGCGCTTTATGGCGCTTCTCCCCTATTCCGCGGAACACATCCGGATCAGCGGGATGGTTCTTCGGGGCTAGCTGACCCGGCGCGCAGACGCGGCTGCCGCGGTCGCGCTGCCAGTGCGCCCTGTTTGGAGGAGAACAAGGAACCATGTCCCGCGATCGCACACCAGTCGGGCCGGGCCGGCGGCGGCGAAGCGCAGCCGTAGAGGCGGCTCTCGCACGGCCTTCCGCGCGTCAGCTCTCTCGACGCGATCGGGAGCAGTACCAGCGTCGGGGCCTGCTAGCGGGGATAGCGGCGATCGTTGCCATCATCCTGGGCATCATTGGATTCGGAGCCTTCAGGGAATTCCTGTACTTCCCCTCCCAACCGGTCGCGCTCGTGGCTGGCGAGGGTATTCAGCTCCGGGCATTCACCGATTCGCTGCGGGACGAGATGCGGGCTCTACAGTCGCAGGTCGGCTCTGAGGCGCGCGACGCGACCAATCCAGGCGCGGCCGGTTCTTCCGTGCAGAGGCTGATCAGCGCTCAGGAGACGCTGCCCGAGGACGTTCTCGAGAAGGAGATCGAGAACTCGGTTATCCGGCAAGAAGGGAATCGGCGCGGGATCGTGGTGCCGCCGTCAGAAATCGACGCGAGGATCAATGCGAACCTGGCGTCGCAGCGAGACATCCTCGCGCAACCCACCTTTACGCCGACAGTGACCAGAACGCCGCTTCCGACGCGAACCCCGACCCCGGAGGGCTTCGAGCCGTCCCCCACGCCGGAGCCGACCCCGAGCCCGGACCCGCTCACCCCGACGGCCACTCCCGATCTGCGGACGCCGACTGCGACGCGCGAGCCCTTCCCGACGCGGCTGACCGCGACACCGGTCCGGACAGCGACCCCTGCGCCCACCCTCGACCCGCAGGAGTTCGACAAGGCCTACGGGGAGCTCAGGCCCCTCTTGCGCAACGAGGGCCAGTACCGCCGAGGGATCGAGCTGCAGCTGCTGCGCCAGAAGGTGCGAGATGCGATCGGATCAACCGTCCCGACCCGCGGGCCCCAGGCGCATGTGCTGCGCCTGGCCTCGTCCACGATCGACGAGGGTAAAGTGGCGCTGATCCAGATCAATCAGTTCGACTTCCCATTCGAGGAGCTTATGGCGCAGGCGAGCGACCGACCCGCCGAGGGCAAAACCAGCGGCGACCTCGGCTGGGTGGCCTTCGGCGCGGAGACGAGGGAGTTCGACCAGGTCGTCTTCTCGACGGACACGCCTCTGGACACGTGGAGCGAGGAGCCGTTCCGAGCGGGCAACCATTTCGAGATCGTGAAGGTCCTCGAACGGCGAGCAGATGCCGAGCATGACCAGGCGAACCTGGAGAAGATGAAGGATCGCGCCTTCAAGGAATGGCTCGACACGACCAAGCAGTCACCCGATATCCAGCGTGACCTCAGCGCGCAAGAGCGCCAGTGGGCCGTCGACCGCGCCTCCAAGGGCATCTTCGAAGAGACGCGAAGTAGGACGTAGAATAACCGGTCAACTGGACCTCGACCGGCTCTGCGCCGCTTGACAACCTCACGAGCCTAGGCTTGCCCAGGAGGCCAGGGAGCTGCTCGGGTCCGGCCTCCTGGGAGGGGCCGCGATGCCGTTTGTGCTTATTCTGCTGAGCCTGGCCTTCGCCGCGATCCTCGTCGTGAGTGGCGTCTTCCTCCTCGTGTTTGAGGACTGATTAACCGACACCGCTCGCGCTAGGCAATAGCAAACGTCGAGCCGACGTTCGTCTTCGTGACCTCGATTCGCACCGGGAACGCGTCCTTGATCTCGTCCAGGTGCGTGATGACGAGGATGCGCTCGAAGTCGTTCTCGATCGTCTTGATTGCCGCGATCAGGCGGTCGCAACCCGCGCGGTCCTGACTTCCGAACCCCTCGTCGATCGCCAGCATCTGCAATGGCGCCCCCGCGCGCCGCGCCAGGAGGCGCGAGAGGGCGATGCGCACGGCGAAGTCCACGCGGAACTTTTCGCCTCCCGAGAACAGCTCGTAGGGGCGGGTGCCCAGCTCGTCCGCGACGTTCACGTCCAGAGTGCTGATCGTCGTCCCGCCTCGGCCCTCGCGCTGCGTATCGAGCGTGACGCGCATGCGGCCATCGGTGAGGCGCCTGAGCAGCTCGTTGGCGCTGTCCTCGATCTCGGGAAGCGCCGCATCGACGATCATCTCCTGGATCCCATTCTTCCCGAATGCCTCGGTGAGCTGGTCGTACGCCGACGCGTCCGCGCGCACCGCTGCTCGCTGGGCGAGCAGTGTGTCGCGCTCGCGCTCCTGCTGGTCGAGCCAGGTCACCATCTGGCGGGCCTCGCCCAGCTCGCGCGCGGCGGTTCGGGCCAGAGCGCCCGCCTGCTGGAGCTCCTCTTCTTTCTCTTGCAAAGCGATTCTCGCGGCTGGCAGGCTCGCGGCGTCGCCCGCGAGGGCCGCGCACGCACCGGCCAGCTCAGCGACTTCCGCCGAGGCCGCGTCCCGTTGCTTTTCGAGATCGAACCGAATGCCTGCCCCGGCCTCTAGTGTCGTGAGCGCCGCGGCGAGAGCCGCTACGTCGCCGGGCGCGGAGGCCAGCGCATCCCGCGCTTCGCGCACCGCCTTGTGGCGCATCGGGTCGTACCCGATCGCCTCGACCCGAGAACGCAGGGTATCGGCGAGGGCTCGCGCGTCGTGCGCGAAGTCCGCTTCGTCCAGCAGGCGCTGCACGTCGCGCTCGGTCTCCCGCCATTCCTGGAGCTGGCTGCGCTCCTGCTCGGCTCTCGCGATCCGGGCCTCGAGCTCGCCGAGCGCACGCTCCGCGTGGGGCCGCTCGGCGAGGCGCGTCTGCAGTTGTTGTAGCGCGTCCTGGGCGCTCTTCACCGCGGCGGTCTGTCGGGTGTAGTTCTCTCGCGCGTCTACCAGTTGTTGCTGCACCGACTCCAGCTCTTCACGCAGGCGGGCCTGGGCAGCGACCAGACCGTCTGCACCCAGCAGCTGGGCGCAGAGTGGGCAACGATCGTTCTGGCCGAGCAGCTCGATGCGCTGTTGCGCTTGCTCGGCCTCGGCCTTCAAGCGCTCCCCATCCTGCCGGAGGGTCGCCAGCCGCTCGTTCGCCGCATCCACGTTCGCCTGCGTTTTCGGTACGCCGGCCGCCACCTCCGCGAGCTCGGCGACGTAGGCCCGCGCGGCCTCCAGCGCTGGTGTGGACTCTTCGGCAGCTTGCAGGTCCTGCTCAATTTCGCGCATTCGCTGGCGGAGCGCGTCCAGGTCGGCCGCGATGCGTAGATGCTCGCGGTCGATCGCCGCTTCCGCGGTGTGGAACTCATCCGAGGCGACTCGCCAATCCTGGAAGAGCGCAGCAAGCCCTCGCTCTTCCTCGTCTGCCCGCCGAAATTCCTCGTGGCCGCGCTCGATCTCCGGCCGGCGGCTCTCTACAGCTCGGGCGTCGTTCAGCCGCTGCGCCAGCTCGTGCAGCTGGCGCTCGGCGGTGTGCGCGCGGTCCTCAGCCCGCTGCAGAAGCTCGCGCTTGTCCGCCGCCTGGCGTTCGATCGTCGAAAGGCGCGTGATCTCCTGGATCTGGGAGATCCGCTCGGCGTCCAGCCGGTTCACCAGCTCAGCAGCCTTGCGCTCGGTCTGCTCGGCCGTCTGGCGAAGGGCGACATATCCCTCGCGCTTGGCTAGCTCGTCGTCGGTGTTGCGGATCAGCCCCTCGATCCGCTGGTGATCGGCGCGGCACGCACGTCCGGCGTCACGCGCCGCGTCCGCCAGGCGGTCGTAGTGGCCGAGGTCCAGGATGTCGCCCAGGACCTGCTTGCGCGCCTGTGGGGTGATGCTCATGAAGGCGTCGGCTTTCCCCTGCTGGATGAAGGAGGCGTGCACGAAGGTCTCGTGGCCCATGCGCAGCATGCTGTCGATGGCGCGTTGGGTCTCGGGGAGGGTCCCGCCGGTAAGCGAGCGCCAGGTCTCGCCGTCGTAGCTCTCGAGCTGCAGGTCTGTGGTTCCCGTCTTGCCGCGTAGCGTCCGCGTCCGTGTGACGCGATAGCGGATGCCGTGCAGCGCGAACTCGAGGCTCACCTCGGCGTCGCGCGCGCCGTGGCGGATCATATCGTCTCCGCCTCGTGCTCCGCCGCGCGGGACTCCCCAGAGCGCCCAGATCATGGCGTCGAGGAGCGCGCTTTTGCCGTGGCCGTTCGGCCCCGAGAGGCAGACGACGCGGATGTCGTCGAGTAGCAGCGGCGGGTGTCCCTCGCCGTAGGAGAGGAAGTTTCGGAGCTCGAGTCGCAGCGGGATCACGATCCGCTCATCCTGAGCCCGTCGAAGGATGGCGCACCGTGGTTCGACAAGCTCACCACGAGCGGTTGATGTGTCATGGGTTGCTCAGCGAGCCCAGCAGACGATGAGCGTACTCGCGCAGCCGCACGCGCTCGTCGGCCGGCACCTGCTTCTCGGCAAAATACCCGTCGAGTAGCTCCAGCGGCTCCTTGCCCTCAACGGAGATACCGGCGAGCCGCGACCGGACGGGTCGATCGACGTCGCGGTAGATCTCCGCGATCCAGAATGCATCGGCAAGCGCGGCCCGCACCTGGTTTTCGTCAAAGAGCGCCTGGTTCTGGGGCGTGAGGCGGACGCGAATCCGAACGACGGCGTCGCGGATCTGCTCGGCGCGGCGCTCGATCTGGGCCAGCGTTGCCCCAGTCGGATCATCGGAGGTCGCCTTCACGTCGATCGTTACGAACTCGCGGGCCGGCAGCTTGCGGAAGGCCCACGAGCAATGGCCGTGTGCCACCTCGGCCACCACGAAACCTTTCTTTTCCTTCTCCTCGCCGAAATTCACGCGCTCGATGCTGCCCGGGTATACGGCTGGAGGCTTGCTGTGTAGCTTCTGGTGGGCATGGATGTGGCCGAGGGCAACGTAGTCGAAGGCCTCCAGCGCGATCCGGTCGATGGGGACGAGTGGATCGCTGCCCACCGTGAGAAGGCGCTCGGCGCCGTCGCGGGCCTCCTGAGCATGGAGGTGCGCCGCTAGGACCGCGGGCGCCTCAGCCATGCCCGGCTCGGCGCGCGCGTCCTGGACTTCCTCCGCCAGCTCTTCAGCTGACCCGACGATGTGGTTCACGAGCTGACGCTCGAGGTCCTGCGCGCCGAGCGCGCGAAATTCCTCGTTGGCGAGCAGCGAGCTACGCGTTACCCAGGGGAGTGCCGCCATGAGGATCGGCCCGGAGGCCGTGTCGATCCGGTGCACCTCCGGAGCTCGCGCAACGGAGACGCCGCTAACCTCCAGCTCATGGAAGATGTCGATGGACGTCGCGCGGCTCACCGCGTTAGGGAGGTCGTGGTTTCCCGCGAGCAAGAACACGGGGATCTTGTTCTGCACGAGGCGCAGCACGCGGCGGGCGAAGAGCCGCTGGTGCGTGGCGCTCGGGTCACGGCCCTTGTAGATGTCGCCCGCCATTACGACGAGGTCGGCCTGCTCTTCGATTGCGGTGTCGACGATGGCGTCGAGCGAGCCCAGGAAGTCCTCGAGGCGGCGCGGCAGCCCAGTGTGGGGATTCATTGGGCCGTGGGATTCGAGCCCGATGTGGAGGTCGGCGGTATGCACGATTTTCATCTCAGTCGTCTGCCAGCGTGATCAGGTCGCGGTGACGGCGCCCACCGGGTAGCCCCGCGGCGTGTTGGCCGTCCCGCACCTCGCGGTAGAACTCGTCGTCGATGGTACGGACCTTCACCACGACCGGCATCGGGACCGCGTGGCCGAGCAGCATCGCCTGCTGCTGCGAGTCCAGCGACGCGAGCACGGACCGCAGATGGCTGGCGCCGCTGACCCCGGCGAGGATCGCAGCGATGTCGTTCTCGTCGTTCAGCTGGCAGGTGAGCCTGGTGCCGATCTGCGAGAGGACCTCGGGATCGATGCCCGACGGACGCTGGTCCACGACGAGCAGCGTGACGTTGAACTTGCGCAGCTCGCGCGCGATCGTTCCGAAGCTTGTGTGGCGCGCCGCGGTCGAGCTCAGGAACTTGTGAGCCTCCTCCACGGTGATAACCAGCGGCCGCGGCTCCGGGCCGCCGCCCGCGTGCGCCGTCTGCGTCTCGTGGGTCCATCGCTCGTGAATGCGGCGGGTGATGACGTTCGCGACGAGCATGTACGGCAAGAGCTGGTTTTCGTGCTCGAACGCGAGGACGACGTTCGTGCCGTCCGCGAGACTGCGAACGACGTGCTCAATGGAAGACGAGCCGTGTGGCACGTACTCGCGGGTAACGAACTCCAGCTGCAACAGTTGGTTCAGCTTGCGGGCCAACGCCGCCACGGCTCCCGAGTGGGCATTCACCTCTTCGCAGAAGTCCTTGATGTCGGCGGGCGCCATGTCGAGGAGGCTGTTCAGCCAGCGATCCCCGAAGCGGCCCTGCAGCAGATAGATCGTCTCGACCGCGGTCTCGTTCAGGTTCAACAGGTCGGCGAGGAGGGCGATGTCGTCGATCTCGATCTCGTTCAGGCCGATGCGGATGTCGCCGTTGGTCTTGCGTCCTGGCGGCCTCTGTCGCGAGGATTGGAGGGTGTAGACGACGACGCTCTCGCCGAACAGGTCGCGCAAGCTCGGCGGAATGGTGCCGGTCCGTTTGTCGCGGGTTGCCCACGCGTACTCGCTGTGCATGTCGAAGACGAGGTTGACGGCTCGCTGGCTCTTGATGAGCCCGCACAGGAGCAAGCGGGTCAGCATGCTCTTGCCGCTGCCCGATTTCCCGAAGATCCCGTTCGAGCGCTCGGCAACCCGCTCGAGGTCCAGCCGAACGGGGATGTCCATGTCGAGGGGGGTTCCGACCGTCCAGGAGCCATCCCCAGGCTGGGCAAACACGCGGCCGAAGTCCTCTTCGTCCGCCACGTTGACCTGCGCAAAGTGGACGGGGATGGTCCGCACGGGCTGAGGACCAGCGCCGAGCTCCTCTGGGCGGACTTCGGCGGCAGATTGCTTGTTCAGCATCAGCATCGGCTGGATCGCGATGGAGCCGTAGGCGCCGGTGCCGATGAGGACCTGGCGGAGGAACCGGTCGTCGGGGTCCGGCGGATCGTCCAGCATGCCCTCGCTGCTGGCGCCGAGCAGCACGTCGGTCACCAGGCAGAAGAAATCGTACTTCTCTCCCTGGATCTTGACGAACCTGCCGACTCGGACGTCCTCTACGGAGCAGGCGCCCTCGAGGCGGGCGGTCAAGCCCTTTGTCAGAGACCCTTCGACGACGAGTCCGAGCCGACCGCCTTGAGTTGATCCGGTAAGGAAAGCGGTGCCGTTCAGCATCGAGCGCTCCTGCACGAAGATATAGAACGCCTGTGCTAGTAGAACATGTGATCGGCCTCGCCGTCAAGCGGCTGCGTCAGAAGTCTAAGAGGCGAGGACTTGCGAGCCAGGTCGGTGGGATTGTGTGGCGAAGCAGCGGATTCAGGCGTGCGGCCGACAGTTATCCACCCCGATTGTGGATTGGGTGGGGAACCGGCGGGTGGATTGGGCGTTCACCGGAGGCCGCCCTCAGCCGAGCTGAGACGATGATGTGATGAAGCTACGGCCGAATCCGATCCAGGATCGTGCGGAGGCGTGCATGGTCGTCGCGCAACAGCGCGGCGATTTCCCGCCCGGCCCGCACGCGGACCTCGTCGCCCGATTCTTCGGTGGCTCGCCGGTCGCTTCGACCCTCCGCGACGAACCGAACGTGGGCGGCCAAAACCTCCTCCACCGGCAGGTTGCGGGCGTTCAGGAGGAGTGGGAAGTAGCCGAACGCCGTCGCGAAATCCCGGATCTCGTCCGGTTCGCAGACGGCCACCGAGTAGTGGATGGGCGCCGGCGCCGCCGGCAAATAGTGGTGGACCTGCCGGCCGTCGTGGAAGCCGACCACCAGACAGCGGAAGCAAGTGCGTAACACGTGGGCGAGGTCGGGGTTGTCGCGGTAGACGTCAGCGTCCTGTCGGGTGTCAGTTGCACGCGGCACCGGCCTGGCGCCCGTGTCCAGCCCTTCGGTATAAGCGCCCGCGACCACGCCATACAGGCGACAGCCGTCATCGAGCCGGACCATGACGAGCGCGCCGAGCGGCGGAGCGCGATGGAGTTCGACGGCCTGCGCCTCGAACTCGGTCGTACTGGTCGCTACGACCTCGCCAGCCCGGGGCCTCTGCAGCGCGTCAGCCATGGGCGCGGATTATACGGCCCGAACGTTCTTGCTGATCCGTTTTTCGGAGAGGCCGGTGCGCTGACCGGCCCGTTGCAGCGCCTCGACAACCAGTTGCTCGAACGCGCGCCGGTCCTGCCCGGTCAGCACTGCCTGCTCGTGGGCTCGCGCGAGGGCGGCCGGGTAGCCCTGGCCGCGCTCGGATTGATCGCAGATGACCCAGTGAACTAACTCGAGCGCTCGGGAGTCCTCGGCGACCCAGCGCGGCACCTCCACGCGCGCGATCTCCGAGCCAACGTGCAGGTAGAAGAAGTTGGATCGATTGCGCGCCCCATATCGGTCCTGGTCGCGACCCGCGACCTCGAACACGCCGGAACGGTCGCCGCTCTGAAGGTGCTCGTAGAGCTGCACGTCCACAAGGCCGCTCAGGGAGCACAGCTCGTCGGAGGCCGACGTGCCATCCGCGGGGCTCTCGGCCAGAGGGGCACAGTCCGCTGAACAACTTTGAGGCCCCGCCTGGCAGCCAGCTGCCTGCCTGAGCAGGTCAGCCACCCAATGGCTGTGGGGGTTGCTCACGTACGCGGCTAGCGGCAGTTGCGCCTCGGCGATGGCGTCGAGGGCAGACCGCAGCTCGCCCTCGAGCAGATCGGAATCAGCCTCGGCCCAATCCTGGCGCCAGATCGTGAGGAGCCCGTCTGCCAGCGCAACGCGGGGGAGGTCTGCAGGGGAATCCCGTCCGAGCCGTGCGAGTGCCGCCATCTCGGCGACGCTGCGCCGCGCATCGAGCAGCCGCTCACTGAGGAGGCGACGCGAACCACCCTGGCTCAAATAGAGCTCCTCGGGTCGGAAATACAGCCGCGGCTCATTGTCGAGCGAAGCCGAAGCGTCGGCTCCGTAGCGGATGCGCACTCGTCCAACGTTGATCAGCGCGCACATCGCCGGACCGTGGCGATCGGGCTCGATGGTCGACCCATCCGTCGCCAGGACCTCGTAGGCGGACGATGCGTGGGGGCGAGGATGGACGGCGTCGAGCGGCTCGCGAGGCGCCGCGGCGGAGATGGTGGATTGGCGCGCCTGCGCCGCGAGCGCCTCCCACTGGGGTGCGAGCTGGCGAAACAGGGTTCGAGCGCGGTCAAGCCGCGCCAGCCGGGCGCCGCGCGAGTCACGCAGCTGTTCGCCCATGCGCTGCACCTGAGCGCTGACTTTCGTCAGGTCCAGCGTCATTTATCCGTTCACCCTATCAGGAGGTCGCTCGCTGATGGTCTCCGCTGCATCCGTGGGTTCCACGGCTTCCGTACTCCGGCTTGAGGGTTAGTGGACGCCGCTCGGTAATGATTCACAGCGGTAACGGGGACGCCTTCGATACGGCGGGATTTTGCAACAATAGGCGGTCGTCGTAACAGTTTGAGGTCCACCTGCGTTTACATGATTGACAAACCCGATTGGGGTCACGAGCGGGGGGCTTGCACGGACGAAGCCGCCCTGGTCGCGCAGGCGGTCCAGGGCGACGAGCGCTCGTTCACGGGCCTGTACGACAGGTACTACGACCGTATCTACCGGCACCTCTACTACCGAGTAGGGCGCGCCGAGGACGCCGAGGACCTGACCCAGCAGGTGTTCCTCCAAGCGTGGCGTGCGCTCGGCCGATACCGGCAAGGAACGACCCCCTTCGTCGCGTGGCTATTCACAATCGCACATAACGCGGTCGTTAGCTTCTACCGGCGCAACAAAGGGGTGTACTCCCTGGAGGCGGACCTCACGGAGCGGGCCGGCCCGGATGGGGTTGAGGAGCCGATCGAAACGCGGCTAGAGCACGAGCGGGCTCGCCTCGCAATGGCGAGGTTGAAGCCGGAGCAGCAACTGGTGTTGACCATGCGTTTTCTGGAGAGCCTGGAATATCGGGACATAGGCGCGGCCCTCGGCAAGTCCGAGGGAAACGTGCGTGTCATCCAGCATCGCGCGCTCCATGAGCTCCGGCGCCTGATGGAAAGCGAAGACAACTGAGGGTGAAAGTGCGAACCGAGCTCCTGGACGTTCTCGATCAGTGCCTGGTGGACATTCGTGCTGGGCGAAAGACGATCGAGCGCTGTCTGGAAGAGCATTCGGCGCACCGCGCCGAGCTCGACCTCCTGCTGCGGGCCGCCGCCGCCATCGTTCCATCGCGCGTGGTCCCGGATCCCGCCGCGAAGCTCCGCGCTCGGTACGCGATCGTTGAGGCGATGCACCGAGACACGGAGGCCCGGCCGTCCGGGCTGGTCATCGCTCTGATTGGTCTGCGCCGAAGGGTGGCCGGCGTTGCGGCTGCGATGGTTCTCGCGGTCGCCGGCAGCGGCGCGGCGGTCGTCGCCGCTCAGGATGCTCAGCCCAATGAGCCTCTGTACGGGCTTAAAACCGCCGTCGAGCAGCAGCAGATAGCGTTCGCTGCCTCGCCTGAGGCCCGTGCGCAGCTCCGGGTTCAGATCGCGACCCGCCGCCTCGCCGAGGCAGAGCGTGCGATCGAGTCCGGAAGAGAGGATGCCGCGATCGTGGCCGCCGCCGCGTACGGAGAGACCATGCAGCGCGCCTACGACGACATGGACGCCGCGCAGGGCGCCGGCCGTCCGGTGGCAGAGGCCCACGAGGCGGCGGGCGACAGCCTGGCCCGGCTGCAGGACGTGACGGCGAGAGCCAGCACGGCCGGTAATCGGGAGGCAGCGGCGGCCCTCGCCGCGGCTGCCGCGCGGGCAGAGCGCGAGCGAGCCGAGCGCGAGCGGCCCCGCAGGCAGACCACCGACGCGCCTTCCCGACCCACGGTCCAGGCCAGCGCCGCGGTAATTGAGGTGAGCGTGCCGATCCCGGTCGCGCTCGCCGACGACTCGGAGTCGGAGGCGGCTGATGCGCCACCGGTCCCGGACGAAGCCGCCACAGCCCCGCGGGCCGCGGCAGCTGCCCCGACTTCGCCCGCTCGCCCCGCCGGCGCGCCTTCGACGCTAGCGCCAGCGGCTCGGGGGCAGGGCCCGGGCAGCGCCAACGCCCCAGGTAACGCAGCGAACGCGCAGCGCGGTGCGCCCGCGCGCGCCGATGGTCGCGACGACGAGCGAGACGAGCGGGGCCGCGGACAAGGGGAATCGGGCGCAGGCGCGAACCGGACTGGGTCGCAGGCCGAGCCAACGCGCGCGGCGCCAACGGCGCCTCGCGTCCTCCCGACGCCCACTCTGCAGCGCAGCGGCGGCGAGCGGCAGGGTTCAGACGATCGAGGCGGAGCCAATCCCGGACGCGGAGGCGACGACAACCGCGAGCGCGCCACGGTGACGCGGACGCCCACTGCCGCGCCTCGCTCCGGGACCAGCGGCGACGAGCGCGCCCGCCCAATGCCCACGAGCACTACACGTTCGGGGTCAGGCGACGACGCGCGCGACCGTTCAGGGCCTAATCGGTCCGGAAATAGGGATCGGGACGACGATGATTGACCGCGCCGCCTACTCTACGTAGTCCCGAAATTGGCGCATGAAGGGCCCGGCCGTCCGGAGCTTCCGGAGCGCCTCCGCCTCGATCTGACGCGCGCGCTCGCGGCTGATGTCGAGCTCGTCACCCACTTCACCCAGCGTGCGCGCCTGTCCGTCATCGAGGCCGAACCGCATACGCAGCACCTGCGCCTCGCGCGAGGTGAGGTGGCGGTCGAGGGCCTTCCCCAGCGTATGCGCCAGCACCTCGTCCTCGGCCTCTTCGGCCGGCGCGCGCGCAGCAGCATCCGCGACGAGGTCCGCTAGCGTCGATTCCTCTTCCTCGCCAATCGGTGTTTCGAGCGAGATCGGGACTTTGGCAGCGCGGAACGCCTCGCGGACCTTCTCGGGCTCAATCCCGAGGCGGTCGGCGATCTCCGCGGCAGTCGGTTCGCGGCCCAGCTCCTGGTGCAGCTCTCGGGCAGTGTTGTAAAGCCGGGTTAGCTGTTCGATGATGTGGACGGGCAAGCGGATCGTCCGTGCCTGGTCGGCCACAGCCCTGCTGATCGCCTGGCGAATCCACCAGTACGCGTAGGTCGAGAAGCGGAAGCCTCGGCGCCAGTCGTATTTCTCGACGCCGCGCTGTAGGCCAATGTTCCCTTCCTGGATCAAGTCCAGGAATAGCAGACCGCGTCCCATGTATTTGCGGGCGACTGAGACGACGAGCCGCAGGTTGGACTCGACGAGCCGCCGGCGAGCCGCGTCTCCGACCCGCATGATTTCCTCGAGGCGCCCGCGCTCCGCCAGGTCGTCCACGCCGGCGGCCAGAAGCTCCTTTGCCTCTTCGCCGGCCTCCCGCTCTTTGGCGAGTGTGACCTCCTCCTCAGCGGTGAGGAGGGGGCGCTGGCTGATCTCACGAAGGTAGAGGGCCGCTGGGCTGTCGGGTGCCAGCTCCTCGGTCGCTGGCGGCGTCGGCGCGACGCCGAACGCCGTTGGGCCATCCTCGGCGAGGGCCGTGAGCTCTTCCCACGAATCCCCACCACCCACTACGAGCTGGACGCCCGATTCACGTACCAAACCCATCGCCTCGTCCAGATCCACCGGGGAGCTGGAGGCCATGCACATCACCTCGTCGAGTGTGATCCAACCGCGTTCTCGTGCTTCTTCCAGTGTGATGCAATCGTGCTTGCTCTTGGTTGTGTCAGCCATGATTGTGAGACCTCTGTGATCCCTTCCTACATCATAACAGGGTGCTCTCGTTTGAAGGGACCCTCATAGAGTGGAACGCGACACGCTCTCAGATGCTTCCCCGCGGGGCTGCTGCTCCCCAATCCGCGAAGAAAATCCGTCTAAGTCGATCGATATCGTCTTCGGCGGCCACGGGATCAGCGTCGTCCCACGACATCTGGGCGATGTGTGCGTCGATCTCGCGCAGCCGCTGCGCGAGCGCCTGCGCGAGCCGGTAGACGATACGGTAAGCCGGCATGGAATCGGCCCGCAGCAGCTCCCGCAGCCCTTCATCGGGGAAGCTCAGCAGGACCGTCGGATCGGTGGCCTGCGCGGACGCCGACCGTTGGCCACCGATGAGCAAGCTCGTCTCGCCGACAACGGCGCCGAGCCCCATGTGCGCGACGACGTGCTCTCGGCCCCTGGGCGTGCGCACCTCGATGTCGAGTCCACCCGATAGCACCACGTAGAAACAGTCAGCTTCGTCGCCCTGGCGGAAGAGCCAGTCACCCTCGGTGATGTCGAGGCGCTGAGCCAGCGGACGCAGAGCCCCGATGTCTTCGTCCGGCAGGTCCTTAAAGATCGGGATCGCGGCCAGCCGCGCGGCGTCTAGCTCCTCCATACCCTACAAGCCCTGGAGCACGGCCGCGCGCCCAACTCGTCCGATGCCGATGATGTACGCGGCCGTTCGCAGGTCGAGCTTCCGTTCGCGCGCGAGCGCTGACACGGCCCGATAGGCGGTACGCATCGTCTCACTCAAGGTCGACTCGATATGGTCCAGTTTCCAGGTGACGTGCTGCAGGTTTTGCACCCACTCGAGATAAGACACGGTCACGCCGCCTGCGTTTGCCAGAATATCCGGTACGACGACGATGCCGCGCGCGCGAAACACTTCGTCGCCTTGTGGCGGGGTTGGGCCGTTTGCCCCCTCTACCACCATCGTAGCCTGGACCCGCTTCGCCGATTCCGCATCGAACGCGTCTTCGAGCGCAGCCGGAATGAGCACGTCGCATTTCGTGATGAGAAGATCGGCGTTCGTGATGGGCTGGCCGCCGACTCGCTCATGATCCACGCCATGACCTCCGCGTTCGTGTTCACGTCCGGGGCGGGGATGTCGCGCTCGGGGCCGATCACGTCGTGGATCTTCTGGACGAGCTTGCGGGTGAGGCGCTCGAGCTCGTCATGTGAGAGGGTCTTCGGATCACATGCGATGCCGCCCTTCGCCCCCCCGAATGGCAAATCGACGACGGCCGTCTTCCAGGTCATCAGGGCCGCGAGGCCGGCGGCGTCCGCCATGTCGATGGTCGGGTGGTAGCGGAGCCCGCCCTTCATCGGGCCCCGTGCGCTGTTGTGCTGGACGCGGTAGCCGGTGAATGTGGCGAGCCGGCCGTTGTCGCGTTCGATTGTGAGGTTGACTTTGACCTCGCGCTCCGGATTCACGAGGACCGCGCGAATTCGCTCGTCGAGCCCCATGACCGTAGCGGCGCGGTCGAAGTAATGCTGGGCCGACGCGAGAAGGCTCACCTTACGAGTCCCGAGTCCCAGGTTGCGAGTTCCGAGTCGCTATTCCGGCGTTGGTTTGTGACCCGCGACTCGCGACTCGCGACTCGCAACTACGACCCGATTTCCCACTCGTAGATGTTCCAGGAGATGCCCTGCTGGGGACCGTAGTTGCCGATGGGCCCCTTCACGTTGTGCTTCGCGAGGATGACCTCGACGTCGTAGTACAGCGGCCCGATGCCGACCAGCTCGCTCATCCGCTTGTGGAGATCGATCGTGGCGCGCTGGCGCTCGCCGGCATCGAACGACGTCAGCAGGACGCTGTGCAGGCGGTCGATCGCGTCGTCGTGAAAGCTCCCGCGGTTGGCGCCCTGGAAGCGCGCCTCGGGTATCGGTACCTGGCCCGAGGTGAACACGAAGTTGTCGGGCGAGATCGAGCGCGCCGTTGTCTCGAACGCCGGGAAGCTGGTGCGGAGCTCGTTGTCCCGCTGGCGGGCCGAAGGGATGAGGTTGATGCTGGAGTTGATGCCGACGCTGCGAAGGTTGTCCGCGATGATGGCTGCCTCCTGGTCCCCCGTTCCTCCGGACGTCGTCCAGACCTCGATGTCCAGGGTCTGGCCGGCCGTGTTCGTGATGAGCGCGGCGGGCTGGGGCCGGCGCCACCCGACCTCTGCGAGG
>Ga0184637_10000118_pt1 | contig 52756 bp, 55 predicted proteins | sample PLM3_127_b2_FD_133143 | JGI IMG/M metagenome (GOLD analysis project Ga0184637, IMG submission 133143) | Groundwater sediment microbial communities from an aquifer in East River, Colorado, USA - PLM3_127_b2 | ecosystem: Environmental > Terrestrial > Soil > Riparian zone | place: USA: East River...
CGCCATTGCAACCCGTTGAATCTGATTTCAACGCCAGGCGCCCTTTGAAAGCACCTGCGTTGAAACGTCAGCAGCCCTGCGCCAGCTGCGCCGCGCGTCGCGCAGCCTTCCTCGAGCGCCTGCACCGCGTCGTGCACGCAGTGCGCCACGCGCCAACGAGGGACCCCGGCCAGCCCGCGCGCCTGATCCCCTCACCCCCACCCACAACGAAAGGACCCACCCCATGAGCAAACCCACCCCGGCGCAAGCCTTCGACCGCATCGCCGAGCTCGAATACCGCAAGCGCTGGCTCACCACCGGCGAGTGCATCGTGCTGCGCGAGGAATGGTTTGAAGGCGGCCAGTTCGTGCGCGCCGTCGAGCACAACTACCTCGAAGACACCAAGCCGGCGCCCGAGCCGAAGCCCGATCTGCAGACGATCAGCGCGGCCGACGTCGCCAGCGTCGAAGCCGTGCTCGGCGGCGCAGCTGCGAAGGGCCAGGCCGGCAAGCTCGGCTGATCCAACCACAACGAACGCGAAAACCCCAAACCATGTACCCACACCCAGTCACGCAGACCGCGCCGCGCAACGTCACGCGCAACGAAGACGAGCCGGTGCGCCCCGTCAGTGAAGTCGATCGCGAGTTCGCCCGCCTGCAGGACACGCAGGAGCGCGCGAGCAACCTGCTCGACACGCTCCTCAGCCGCCTGACGCCGGTGCTGGCCGACAGCTCGAGCGGCGAGACACGCGCGAAGGCCCCCGAGGAGGTTTGCAAAAGCCCGGTCGCGATGAACCTGCGCACCGCCTCGCACCGCACCGAGGCGATGGTGGGCGCGCTCGAGTACCTGCACAACTCGCTATGCGTGTGACATGGCCTTCGGCGACCACCGACTGCGCTGCCCGTGCGGCGCATGCCGCAGGCGCAAGTACTCGCGCGCAACAGCCGCTCAGAAGCTGCGCGCGCGCATCACCCCACAAGGAACAGACCCCATGACCATGATCGCCCCGAGCGGGCAGGACAAGCCCGAGGTTGAGCTCAACGACGAGGAGCTCGCGCAGATGCTCGACTCGCCCGTCGCGAAGATGCAGCCGCTGATCTACACGAGCAAAGGCAACTTGCCGATCTGCATCCTGCAGCACCGCTACGGATGGCTCGTGACCGAGGACCAAACGACGTTCATCGAGCAGTACCTGCTGCGCGGGGAAATCGTCAAGCAGTCGGTGCACGTGTACCGCACGAACCAGGGCGTCGAACTGCAGGGTGTCGCGATGGCGCTCGCCGGCGGGGCACCAGCGCCAGCGCCCGAGCAAACCGAAGAAACGCTCGCACTCGAGCCCGAGAAGCTACCGATACCGGAGATGAACGGCTGACCTTTTCAGCACCGGGCAGTGAGGGCTGCCCGCAAAGAACTCTTTACTGCCTTGGGAGGGGCAAACAAATGGCAAACACACAAGCGATGTGCACCAGCTTCAAGAAGGAGCTGATGCTCGCGATGCACGCGATCGGTACCACGGTCACGCGGGGAGCGACGACCAAGGACACCATCAAGGCGGCGCTGTACCTGGCCAGCGCGACCAAGGACGCGGGCACCACGGTCTACAACACGACCGGCGAAGTCAGCGGGACGAACTACACCGCCGGCGGGATCACGGTCACCAATGCGACCGAGCCCACTTCGTCGGGCACCACCGCGTACTGGACGCCGAGCGCCTCGTTCGCGTGGACCACCGTGACGCTGGCCACCGCGTTCGACTGCGTGCTCACCTACAACTCGACGCAGGCGGACAAGGCGATCAGCGTGCACACGTTCGGCTCGCAGACGGTGACGGCGGGCAACTTCACGTTGACCATGCCCACCAACGACAGTTCGACCGCGCTGCTGCGCCTGGCGTGATGCACACGCACAGTGACCGCCTCGAGCGCTGGCTCGGGGCCGATGCCGTTGCACGCGTCTCGGTTGCCATGCGCGATTGGTACGGGCCGCCCGTTGCGCTGCAGGGCGTGCCCGGGCGCGTGTACGCCGCCCGCGGCGGGGACTTCCTGGGCCCGATCGAGGCCGGGCAGGAGATGAGCGCGCTCGACCGCGCCGACGCCATCTGGACGCGCGAGCGCGCCGCAGCCCGCCGGCGCATGTTCCTGCGCTCGAGCCGCAGCCGTCGCCAAGCCGGCATGGCCGGGTTCACGTCGCTATCGGACCTGATCGCGGAGGCGACCGCGGGCAAGAAGCGCGATTTCCTGTTCCAGAAGGTAGGCACCACGGGAGTCGCCAACGCCACCAACAGCCTATGGCGCGTGGGCAACCAGCCCGCAGCGGGAGCGGCAGCCAGCGCAGCGCCGGGTGGCCTTGCGCCAACCGACGCAACCACGGGCGCGTTCCTGTTCGGCAACCCCACGGGCGGGGACACGCAGCACTTCACGGTGGGCTACGCGCAGGCCAGCGTGGCCGCCAACACGCTGCTGCTGTACGACCGCATTTTCGGGGTCGCCAAGACCATGGCGAGCACGGCCACCGAAGCGGTGACGGGTGTTCCCAGTCGGTACCAAAGCACCACAGCGAGCGATGCGGACTACGCCGGCGGGAACTTCCTTTTCGTCGAGTGCGGATCGGCGCTGCCAGCGACCGCACACAACTGGACCGTGTGCCAGTACACCGATCAGGACGGCAACACCGGCGCCACGCTGCCCTCGCTCACCGGCAACGCCAGCAACATCATCAACCGCCTGGACCACCCCGCGGCACAGTGGTTCGCGCCCCTCGCATCGGGCGACACCGGCATCAAAGCGCTGACGCAGATGCAGTGCAGCGCCTCGGTTGCCAGCGGCACGATTGACTTCGTGATCGGCCACCCGATTGCGTGGATGCCGTGCGTGCTCGCCAACATGGTGTGCGTGGCCGATGGCATCAACACCGCGTTCAACCTCGTGCGCATCTTCGACGACGCCGCCCTGGCGTTCCTCGAGGTCACGAAGCCCGCGACAACCGCGACCACCTACAGCGGCATGTTCAGCAGCGTGGCGGGCTAAAGCCGATGCGCAGCACCCACAGCGACCATCTCGAGCGCTGGCTCGGGACTGCGCAAGTCGCGGGCGTGAGCCGCTCGATGCGGGGCTGGTACGGGCCGCCGATCGCCGTGGGGGGCGTGCCCGGCGCCGTCTACGCAACCGCTGATGGCGACTTTGTCGGGCGCTGTGAGGCGGGGCAGTTCACGTCGGCGATGGATCGCGTTGACGCCTACCTGGCCCGCATGCGCCGCGAGGAACAGCGCCGCGTGCTCATGCGTCGCGGGCGCAAGCAGCTCGGCATGGCGGGCTTCACGTCCCTGTCGGATCTCGTCACGCAGGGCCGCTCGGGCAACCGCACCGATCACTTGTTCTACAAAGCCACGCAGGGCAACGTCAGTTTGTTACATAGCCTGTGGGTCGACAGCGGCACGCCCGCGGCGGGCAGTGCCGGCGCAGCGGCCCCGGGCGGTACGGCCAACGATTCGAGCACCACCGGCGCGTTCCTGTTCCGCAACCCCCCGGGCGGGGACACGACGCACTTCGTTGAAAGCCTGGTGAGCTGCGCAGTGAACTTGAACACGCTGCTGCTGTACGACCGCATCTTCAGCGTCGCCAAGACGATGAGCAGCACCGCAACGGAAGCGGTGACGGGTGTTCCCACGCGGTACACGAGCACGACCCCAGGCGATCAGGACTACGCCGGCGGCAACTTCGTGTTCCCCGAGAACCGGGTGACCCTGGGCCCCACGGCGCACAACTGGACCGTGTGCCAGTACACCGATCAGGACGGCAACACGGGCGTGAACTTCCCGAGCGCAGCAGGCATAAGCGGCGGCGAGGCCGCCAGCACGATCGACCTCGGCCACTGGTTTATGCCGCTGGCAAGCGGCGACACCGGCGTGAAGGCGCTTACGCAGATGCAGTGCTCCGCGAGCGTCACGGGCACGCTGGACTTCGTCATCGGGCACCCGATCGGCTGGATGCCGTGCATCGTCGCGAACCTGATGTGTGCCTCGTCGGGGTTGCGCAGCGCTTTGTCGATGACGCGCATCTTCGATAACGCCTGCCTCGCGCTGCTCGAGCCGATGCAGCGGCAAAGCACCGCCTCGCCCAACTACATGGGCTGCTTCACGACGGTGAGCGGCTGATGGCGCACATTACCAACAACGGGTTCGTCGGCCGCTTCACGTACGCGCAGTGGCTGCGCGAGGACGACGCGGGCCTGTCGCTGACGGACGGCGCGAACGTCACGATCGCGCTCACCGGGGTGTCGTCGACCACCGCGGCCGGCAGCGTCGCGGTCACGCACGACCAGGCGCTGACGGGTGCAGCCGCAACCGGCACCGTCGGCGACCTGACCGCCTCGCAGCCCACCACCGGGGTACAAGGCACTGCAGGGGTTGGAACAGTCGCCCCTGAATCGACGTTGCCCCTCACCGGCACGAGCTCGAGCAGCGCGCCCGGCACGGTCGGGCCCGACCTCACCATCGCGCTGACCGGGGTGGCAGCCACCGGCGCTGTCGGCGACGTGACCCCCGGGGCCATCACGTTGACGGGCGTGCAGGCGACGGGCGCCGCCGGCACCGTGGTCCCCGACCTGACCATCGCCCTGACCGGCGTGGCCAGCACCGCCGCGGCCGGATCTGTAACAGCCGACCTCGCAAAACCGTCTACAGGCGTCGCGGCCACCGGCGAGCCCGGTAGCACGGCCCCGTCGACGAGCGTGGCGCCTACCGGGGTTGCCGCCTCGGGATCGGCCGGGAACGTCGCTCCGGACCTGAGCGTCGCGATCGCCGGCGTGGTGACCACCACGGCGGTGGGCACCATCAGCCCCGAAGGCAGCAGCACGCAGGCCCTGACCGGCACGAGCTCGACCGGCTCGACCGGTACAGTTGCCCCCTCACGTGAGCAGCCGCTCACCGGCAACACCGCGACATCCGGGTTGAGCGCCCCGGGCGTCAGCATCGTTCTGTCACTCAGTGGTGTCCAAACCACAGCACAATCGGGCGACCTGGGCGTACAGCGCGACCAGGCGCTGGCCGGCAATGTGGCCAGCGGCAACGTGGGGGTGCCGGGTGTTCAGACGTCAGCACCGCTGACGGGTAACGTCGCGACTGGCGGCACCGGCGCCGTGACTGCAGGGTCGCCACTGACCGGGGCACAGTCCAACGGAGCGCCCGGCACCACCACTGCCAACATCACGATCGCCCTTTCGGGCGTTCAGGCTGCAGGCGAGGCAGGCGCGGTAAACGCCAGTCGCGACAAGGCTTTAGCGGGGGTTCAGGCGTCCGCGGTTCCAGGAACACTGACCGCAGCTCCGAGCCTCCCGCTCGCCGGCAATGTTGCCACCGGCAGCGTCGGCGCGGTCGACAAGAGCACGTCCGTTCCCCTGACCACCGCGTCCACGGTCGGCAGCGCGGGCAACATCGTCACCGGCAACGACCGGGCGGCCGAGCTTTCCAGTGTCACCACCGCGGGAGCGGTTGGCACTCCGACAGTGGATCGGTCGGTCCCGCTTTCGGGCGTTGCCACCACCGGCCAGGCCGGCACGCCGCAGGCCGGCACTTCCAAGGCGATCACCGGCGCGGATCCAGCCACGGGCGCCGTTGGGAACGTCACGCCGGCGCCGGCGGGCGTGCCCACGGGGGTGCAGTCCCTTGCATCCCCCGGACTCGTCGGCCCGAACATCGTCATCGCCCTGTCGGGCGTCGGCGCGACCGTCACCGTCGGCGCGCTGGCCACCAACACGCAGACCGGCGACGCGCTCGAGCTGCGCGCGCTCGCCCTCACCGCATCCCCGCACCTGACCGCACTCGGCGCCCGAGTGCGGCCGCGCCTGGGTGCGTCCGACCTGACCGTCACCGAACACACCGAGGCGATCCCCTGACATGGACATCCAGCCCATTTACCGCGGCAGCGACAACGACCTCGACCTCGAGACGCTGATCGACAACACCACGGGCGCGGTCATCAACGACGCCACCGTCACCGTCACCGTCAAGGACGCAGGTACCGGCGTGGCCGTCGCCGGCGAGACCTGGCCAAAGACCATGGCCTACGTCAGCAGCACCAACGGGGTGTACCGCGCGACGCTGCCCTACACCCTCGTGCTGACCAGCAACCAGCGCCTCGTGGCCGAGATCCTCGCGATCAAGTCGGGCTTCAGGGCGTTCTGGAAGAAGGACCTCGTCGCGAAGGACCGCAGGCAATGACCGCGCTCCCCGAGTACGCCGACCTCGACGGACACCCCGAATGAGCTTCGACATCCAGAACGCGCAGCAGGTACCGCCGCACGTGATCGACGCGGCCATCCGGCACGTGCTCGACAAGGGCGAGCGAGCGCAGTGCATCCAGAAGGTATGGGCGCAGCCCGATCGCGACTGGCTCGAAGTCGTGCGCGTCGACGGCACGCGCAAGACGTACCCGTTCCCGTTCAAGGCCGCCGCGCTCAGCGGCTTCACCACGCAGGACCTGCACGCGATCAGTGAATACGCGCGTCGGCACGACATCGACGCGCCCTACTACGCACCGGGTATGCGCCCCGTGTTCCCGATGGAGACCGTGCTGCTGCTGAACGGCATCGTGATCCACCCAACCACCAACGAGGAGACACCCCCCATGCTGAACATCACCACGCCGCACGTCGGCGACGCCGTTTGGTTCTACGAGGGACCGACGCAGGCCGTGCCGCTCGCGGCCATCGTCACGTACGTGCACGCATCGCCCGGGCAGGCGTCGCCCGAGACGTGCGTCAACCTGCAGGTGTTCGAGCCGCACAGCGCCCGGACCACACTCCAACCCTCGGTGCAGCACGGCGACGAGAAGACCGGCGGCAGGCACTACCGCTGGCCGAGCGAGGCCTGACATGGCCGACCTCACCGAACAGCAGGAGGACGTGATCCTCGAGCAAGCGGAGAACATCCGCAACGCACGCGCCAACCGGGCCCGCGAAGCCGAGCGCAAGGTCGACGCGCGCCTCGTCGGCGGCCCCGGGTTCACGCCCGCGGAGCTCGTCTACGCGTCGCACACGCGCTGCCGCTGCGGCGCTGGCATGGCCTACCCCAAGGGGATCGGCGGGCGCGGCATGTGGCAGTGCTCGTCCGTGCTCGAGCGCAGCCCGTCCGAGCGCGCCGCGAAGGGCCGCGACCTGCACACTGAGGCGATGCCCTTCGTGTTCTGGAGCGTGCACGCCGAGCGCAACGACGGCACCGGGCCGACGACCAGGCCGGCATAACGAAAAAAGGGGCGGAAATTCACCCGGCAATTGCAGCGAATTAAAAGCCGAATTTCCGCAGACGAAGTGGTGTAGAGGGGAGGGCCCGAATGGGTCAACGGGGACAAAAACCGGCTGCGTCAAAGCGACGCAGTGCTGCGTCCAAGACACGCAGTGCTGCGCCGGCGCAGCCGCGCAAGCCGCGCAAGGCCGCGCAGGCCTACGACTGGGCGCGCATCGAGGCGGACTACCGCGCGGGGCTGACCAAGTCCCAGTGCGCGCGCAAGCACGGCTGCACCCCCCAGGCCGTGAGCCAGCGCGCGCAGGCCGGCGCCTGGCAGCAAGACCTCACGGGCCAAGTACGCGCCGCCACCAAGGCCGCGCTGATCGCCGATGCGGTGCAGGCCGGCGTGAGCGCGACCACCGACGCCGTCGTGGCCGCGGCCGAGGCGAACAAGTCCGTCGTGCTCGCGCACCGCTCGGACATCCGCGACGTGCGCGGCGTGGCCTTCGACATGCTCGGCGAGCTGCACGCGACGACGCACAACCGCACCGACCTCGAGGCGGTGTTCAAGCTCGTGTACGAGGACACCGAGCCGCTGCAGCGCGCATCCGTGCGCGAGGCCTTCAAGCAGCTCACGGGGTTGCACAAGCGCGTCGCCTCCGTCACGCGCCTGGCCGCAACCGTGGCCACCCTGCAGCGCCTGGAGCGCGCCGCGTTCGGGCTCGACAAGGACGACGAGCGCGAACAGGGCGAGTACGAGAAGCGCCTGCGCGAGCTCTACGACGAGGAAGTCGACGAGTGAGCGACCAGATCGCCATCGACGAGCCGCCCCTGTCCGACAAGGGCATGCTGCGCCGCCTGCGCAGCGACTTCGCTTTCTATGCTCCGCGCGTATTGCGCATACGCACGAAGAAAGGCGCGATCGAGCGCTTCCGCATGAACCCCGCGCAGCGGGTCATCCACAACGCGCTCGAGGAACAGCTCAAACGCATCGGCAAGGTGCGCGCCATGATCCTGAAGGGTCGGCAGCAGGGCGCCAGCACCTATGTCGGCGGGCGCTTCTACCACCGCACTTCGGGCGAAGTCGGCAAACGCACTTTCATCCTCACGCATGAGGACAAGGCGACCGCGAACCTGTTTGAGATGGTCAAGCGGTACCACGAGCATTGCCCGAAGGTACTGCAGCCGGTCACGGGTCAGGACTCGGCTAAGGAGCTCAGCTTTCCGCAGATCGACAGCAAGTACACGGTAGCCACCGCCGGCGCCCGTGCTACGGGTCGAAGCGCGACGGCGCAGTTCTTCCACGGCTCGGAGATGGCCTTCTGGCCCGATGCGTTGAACCACTTGGCGGGCATCGGCCAGACCATCCCCGACGAGCCCGGTACCGAAGTGATCTTCGAGTCGACGGCCAACGGCATCGGCAACGCCTTCCACACCAAGTGGACCAGCGCGATCGAGGGAGACGGCGAGTACATCGCCATCTTCGTGCCCTGGTTCCTGCAACCCGAGTACAGCAAACCCGCGCCGGCGGGCTTCGTGCTCGATGCGGAGGAAGCGGAGTACGCGGCGACCTTCGACCTCAGTGCCGATCAGATGTACTGGCGGCGCTGCAAGGTCGTCGACGACTTCGCCGGCGACGCTTCGCTGTTCGACCAGGAGTACCCGGCCACGCCGACCCTCGCGTTCATGCGCGGCGCCGACAAGGGGCTCATCGGCGTGCTCATGGTCGTCGAGTCGCGCAAGCGCAAACCGATGTTCGACCGGGGCCCGAAGATCCTGGGCGTCGACCCGGCCGAGTACGGCGAGGACAAAACGGCGATCGCGTTCAGACAGGGGCGCAAGGTTCACTGGGTTGAGCGGCATAGCAAGAAGGGCACGATGCAAGTGGCGGGCATCGTAGCCCGTTGGATCGATGAGGTTGAGCCCGACGCCGTGTGCGTGGACGTGACGGGCGTGGGCACGGGCGTCGCCGATCGCTTGATCGAGCTCGGCTACCCGATGATCTACCGCGTGCACTTCGGGGAGAAGGCGTACGACGCCGACAAGTACGTGAACCGGCGCGCCGAGTGTTGGGGCGACATGAACGATTGGTTCAAGGACAAGCCCAACCTCGTACCCGACGACAACCAACTGCAGTCCGACCTGTGCAGCGTGCAGTACCACTACGACAGCAGCCGGCGCATGGTGCTGATGTCCAAGGAAAAGATGAAGCAGCTCGGCCTGCCGTCGCCCGACTCGGGCGATGCGGTGGCGCTGACCTTCGCCGAGCGCATCGTGGTGCGCGAGAAAACCAAATCGTGGCGTGACCGCCTGTCCCGCGCCAAGGGCGTCGGCACGACCGCACAAGCAGCTTGAGAGGGAGAACACCATGTCAGACCTAGTCGCAGAAGAAAACTGGCAGCGCTTCAACTACGCGCTGACCCGGGGGCATCGCAACTACACCGAGCAGGCGCAGCTATGCGAACGCATGTACCTGGGCGGGGGCCGGCAGTGGAGCCCCGAGGACAAGGCCGTGCTCGACGAGCAGAAGCGCCCGGCGTACGAGTTCAACGAGATCCTGCCGAGCATCAACAGCGCCATCGGTCACCAGCTGCACAACCGCATGGACATCACCTTCAAGCCGCGCGGGGGCGACGCCGACCAGGCGCGCGCGGACACGTTCGCCAAGGTGACGATGCAGATCGCCGACAACACGCACCTGCACTGGAAGGAGACGGAGGTTTTCGGCGACGGGCTCATCCAGCAGCGCGGCTACTTCGACGTGCGCATGGAGTTCGACTCCAACATGCAGGGCAACCTCCAAGTAACGGTGCCCGACCCGCTCGACATCATCCCCGACCCCGACGCCAAGACGTACGAGCCCGAAGGGTGGGCCGATGTGCTGTGGACGCGCTGGCTCACGTACGACGAGGTTGAGGGCAACTACGGCAAGAAGGCGCGCCAGGCCGTCGAGCAGCGCTACAGCAGCAACGAGGATGCGGACTGGGGCGACTCGGGCGACGACTCGGGTGCTGCGCGCAACAAGTTCGGGGATGCCGCGTTCGCCTCGGGCGGGTTCGATGCGTTGTACCGCCAGGGCAACGTGCAGCGCGTGCGCATCATCGACCGGCAGAAATGGGTGCGCTCGATGACGCAGTGCCTGTTCTACCCGCGCACGGGCGACCTGAAGGTTGCCGAGAACCTGTCGACGCCGGTGCTGATGCGCGAGCTCGAGCAGGGCGCGATCCGCACGAAGGCGATGCAAAAGCGCGTGCGCTGGACCGCCTCGACGATGGACATCGCGCTGCACAACGAGTGGAGCGAGTACAACGGCTTCACGATCATTCCGTACTTCGCGCTGTTCCGCCGCGGCCAGACGATCGGACTCGTCGACAACGCGATCGGCCCGCAGCAGGCCAACAACAAGGCGCTGAGCCAGTTCGTGCACATCGTCAACTCCGCGGCCAACAGCGGATGGATCGTCGAGGAGAACAGCCTCGTCAACATGGACAGCGCCGAGCTCGAGCACAAAGGCGCCATGACCGGGCTCGTGCTGGAGTTCAAGAAGGGCAGCGCGGCCCCGCAGAAGATCCAGCCCAACCAAGTACCGCAGGGCGTGGACCGACTCATCGAGCTGACGCGCAACGCGCTCAAGAACGTCACCGTGCCCGATCCGATGCGCGGCATGGACGGCGCCGACACGTCGGGCGTCGCACGCCAGCACGCGCAGTTCGCCTCGCAGCAGCAGATCGGCTTGCCGCTCGACAACCTCGCGCGCACGCGCCACCTGCTGGCGGAGAAGTTCCGCGACCTGATCCAGCAGTTCTACACCGACGAGCGCGTGATCCGCATCACCGAGACGGACTTCGCCACCGGCGAGCCGATCGACGCGTCGGTCACGATCAACCAGATGGACCCCATGACTGGGGAGTACGCCAACGACCTGACCGTGGGCGACTACGACGCCGTCGTCACCGAGCAGCCGGCCGCCGTCACCTTCGAGAACTCGCAGTTCCAGCAGGCCCTTGCGATGCGCAAGGAGGGCGTCGCGATCCCCGACTCGACCGTGGTGCAGCACAGCTCGCTCACGCGCAAGAAGGACGTGCTCGAGGAGATGGCCCGCAACGCCGCCAACAGCGGCGACCCGCTGGCCGCCGCCAAGGCCGAGCTCATCAAGGCGCAGACCGTCAAGACGCAGAACGAGTCGGTCAACGTCAGCGTCGAAGGCATGTTCAGCGCCACGCAGGCCGCCAATCAGATCGCCGCGGTGCCGCAAGTCGCACCGCTGGCCGATCAACTGCTCAAGTCGGCCGGGTTCATCGACATGGACGGGCCGCCGATCGTGCCGACCGTGCCCGAGGGCGTCATGCCGGGCGCGATTGACGTACAGGAAAACACGTCACCGCTGTTCCCCGCGCGTACACAAAATCCTGGTGAAGGTTTGATGCATGGCATCGAAACGATTGACCAAGGAGTGCCTCAATGAACGAGAAGTTCGGTCGGTACACGGTACTGGCGGAAGCCGGTTCTAAGAACGACATGCGTCAAGTACTGTGTCGATGCGAATGCGGTACCGAGCGGGTCGTCTACATGAAGAACCTTCGCTCGGGAAATTCGCAGTCGTGCGGGTGCCTGGCGTCGGAGACAACCGCCCGCCGCAACTTCAAGCACGGGCACGCCAAGACGCCAACTTGGCAGATATGGGTCGGCATGCTGCAGCGGTGCAGCGAAACGGCGACCGGCGACAACAAGGCGGCGTACTTCGATCGCGGCATTCGCGTGTGCGAGCGTTGGCAGGAGTTCGCCAACTTCCTCGCCGACATGGGGGAGCGCCCCACAGGCATGTCGCTTGATCGTCACCCCAACGGCGAGGGCAACTACGAGCCGGGCAACTGCCGTTGGGCGACGCCTACGCAGCAGTCTCGCAATACGAGCCGAAACAAGCTGCTGACCTTCGCCGGGGAAACGCTCACGTGTGCCGAGTGGGCACAGCGCAAGGGGTGGTCGCCGGACGTCATCAAAAACAGGTTGCGCTATGGCTGGCCCGTTGAGCGAATCCTCACGACCGAGCCGCATCCAAACGACCCGGGCCTGGGAGTGACTGCGTGAGCGTGGACGAGTACGTGGACGGCTGGCTGGACAACGCCATGGAACGCAACACCGCCGAGCTACTGCGCCGCCGACCGAAAGGACAACCACCCGTGATCGAGTACTTCGCACAAATGCACCCGCAAGCCTTCGATCGCGCGAACCGCGAGCTCGCGCAGGCTGCTCCGAAGTGGATACGGCGCTTCGCCGGCGAGACGATGGCGTCGCACCTGATCGGCGTGCACACGCGCATCAAGCAGGCCGGGCTGAAACCCGTTGCGTTCCGGCTCACGCGCGAGCAGTGGGACCAACTACTCGCCGAGGTAGGCGCCGCGGCCACGTGGCACCACCGATTCGACGGCCTGCCGATCGAGTTCAAAGACTGACAACCAACCAACTGAGGGAGACCACCATGGCACGAGCAAACCCACCCGGCTTTTTCCACCACATCGCGGGCGCCGCGACCACCCTCGTGAAGGGCGGTGCCGGCGTGCTCGAGCGCGTCGTGAACAACAAGAAGGTACTGAGCGGCGTGATCACCGTGTACGACGGCGTCGACGCGACCGGCGCGGTGATCGCGATCATCACCAACCCCGCCACGCTGCTCGACAACGCGCAGACGCTCGAGTACGGGGTGAAGTTCACGACCGGCCTGTGCGTGGTGACCAGCGCGGCCGACGACCTCACCGTCGTGCATTCCAACGGTTGAACCGGGGATGCACCATGACCGTCGTTGCCTACTGTGGTCGGACGATCGCCATCGACCGCCAGGCCACCCTTTGCGAAACGCGCAGCCGCACGAAGAAGTGGCGCCGCATGAAAAACGGCACGCTGGTGCTGCTGTCGGGAACCATCGTGCGCGCGCTCGCCATCGCACACTGGCTGGAGACCGGCGCGCGCGCCAGCCGCTGGCCGTATCAGGAGCACGAGGAGGCGGAGGAGAACTTCGCGCGCGTGCTCGTGCTCAAGCCAGGCGAGCCGCTGCTGCAGTACGAGAACGACCCGCACGCGATGGCCGTTGAGGACCCCTTCTATGCGTGGGGCAGCGGCGGCGACATCGCCATCGGTGCGCTCGCGATGGGAGCGAGTGCGACGCAGGCCGTGGAAGTCGCGAGCCAGTTCAACGTCAACTGCGGCCACGGCGTGGACGCGTTCGACATCAAAGACGGCAGCCAACTGCCCACACGAGGAGGGAAGACCCATGAAGTACACCGGATCACTGCTGCTGAGCGCAGCGCTGCTGTTCGCCGGCCTGATCGTGCTCGGTATGCCGAGTACTGAGCGCACGCGCCAGAACGTCGAAGCCATCTTCGCGGCGCTCGCGCCATGAGCGACCTCGTCAAAGCCGTGGCCGGCGTGCTGGCCGGCGGGATCGTGGGCTGGAGCGCCAACGCGCTGACCCTCGTGGGCCGCGTCGACGCGATCGAGAAGTCGCAGGCGCGCGTGGAAGCACGCGTCGAGCTGCTCATCCAGCGCATCGAGCAGCAACCCCGCCTCGACTTCGGCAACCCACCCAAGCCCATCCAACCACGTAGTTGAAAGCAGCCGCGCGGGCTGTCTCCCGCGCACCCCAAACCAACGACCCCAACGGGAGGAAACCCCATGTCAGCAGCAGCAGCAGACCTCGAGCTCGACGACCACGTCGACACCCTCAACCTTGACGACGACGCCGGCGACGGCAACGAAGCGGAGGACCGCGGCGACGTGGTCGACCCCGATGCGGTAGCGGAAGCGGCGGCGGCAACGGCAGCCGCAGCAGCCCCGGCGGCCGCGGCACCAGCAACACCGGCGAAGGGCGCCGCCGCAGCGACCCCGGAACCCGCAGCAGGCGAGGAAGCCGATGCGGAAGGCGAGGCCGGCGGCAAGCGCGGGCAGATGATCCCACTGTCGCGCTTCAACGAGGTACTGGCCGAGCGCAATTCCCTGCGCCAGGCCGTCAGCTTGGCCGCCGGCGCGCCCGCGCAGGCCCCCGCTGTCGCTGCACCGCCGGCAGCCCCCGAGTTCGACCTCGACGCCAAGGAAGCCGCGTACACGAAGGCGCTGGTGGACGGCGACGACGAGGCCGCGCTGAAGGTGCGCAAGGAAATCAACACGCACATCCGGCAGGAGTCGGTACGCGAAGCGGCCGACCTGATCCGCGCCGAGAACGCGACCAACGCGTTCAAAGCGGTGGGCCAGGAGATGCGCGAAACCTACCCCGACCTCGACGAAAAGAGCACAACCGCCAATTCCGACGCAATCGAGTACGTGGTTTGGAAGCGTGACCAATTGATCCAACAGGGCAAGCCACTGCACACTGCCTTGCGTGAAGCTGCCGCAGCGGCAGCGAAGACGTTCAACCTGTCCGATACGAGGCAGGCAGCAGCGCCGGCAGCATCCCCAACGCCGGCCGCAGCACCGGGAGTGGACCCGCGCAAGGCAACGCAGCTCGCACGCAACGCGCGCGCCGCTGCAGCTCAGCCGGCCGCTCCGACAGGGGTGGGTGACCGCTCGGCGGTACCGGCCCGTGTGGGTGATGTGAAGGACATGACGGACGACGAGTATTCGCGGTTGCCGCTTGCGGAGAAGAAGAAGCTGCGCGGCGACTGAACGAAGAACAAGCAGGGAGGAGCGCGTCGGGGGTACCTGAGTAGGTTGGTTGGCAAAGCTCGCCACGAAGGCGACTGACGCGTTGGAGGAGGTTCCCGGGTGCCTTTCACCCGGGGGACTCGCCCCCCACAAAGGGGCGTATCCGCCGAGCTTGAGGCGTTAAACAAGCGGGTCACGTGCACCCCCTTCCCGGAACGCATGACTTTCGCGCTGTGAGCGGCGTACGGCTCGCGCAAAGCCATATCCACGTTCACAGGGAAACCCATGTCATTGACCAACTTCGCTGCGCTCACGTCGCAGCAAAAACTCGTGTGGAGCCGCGACGTCTGGAGCGCCGCCCGCGACATGATGTTCATCAAGAAGTTCACTGGTACCGACGAGAACAACGTCATCCAGCGAATCACCGAGCTCACGAAGACCGAAAAGGGCGAGCAGTGCATCATGCACTTGGTTGCCGACCTCGTTGAAGACGGCGTCATCGGAGACAACGAGCGCGAAGGCAACGAGGAGGCGATGCAGTCGTACGCGCAGGTCATCAACATCGACCTGATCACGCACAGCGTACGCAACAAGGGCAAGCTCGCCGAGCAGAAGACGGTCATCAAGTTCCGCGAGATGGGCCGCGACCGCCTGGCCTACTGGCTCGCCAACCGCGTCGATCAGCTCGCGTTCCTGATGATGTCGGGACTCGCGTTCAGCTACAAGAACAACGGCGCCACGCGCACCGGCTCGCCGTTCCCGAACCTGTCGTTCGCCGCCGATGTCGTCGCCCCCTCGAGCGCCCGCTCGCTGATGTGGGACGGCACCGCCCTGGCCACCAGCGCCACGGGTTCCGTCACGAGCGCCTTCGTGCCCTCGTACAAGATGATCGTCGACCTCGTCGCGTACGCCAAGGAGCACTACGTCAAGCCGCTCATGAGCGGTGGCAAGGAGTACTACTGCCTGTTCGTGCAGCCCGGTACCCTGGCCGCGCTCAAGAAGGACGCTGACTACCAGCGCGCCGTCGTGGGCGTTGCGACGAAGTCGGGCACCGACTCGCCGTGGTTCACCGGCGCCACCGTCACCATCGACGGCGTCGCGATCCACGAGCACCGCCTCGTGTTCCACACCAAGGGTGCCGCATCGGGTGCCAAGTGGGGCGCGGGCTCGGCGATCAACGGCACGCGTTCGCTGCTGTGCGGCGCGCAGGCGCTCGGACTCGCAGACCTGGGCGCTCCCGAATGGAATGAAAAGGAGTTCCAGTACGGGAGCCAGCAGGGCATCAACATCGACAAGATGTTCGGCCTGCTGAAGTCGAAGTTCTATTCGATCTACGACGGCAGCTCGCAAGACTTCGGGATCGTCACCTGCGACCACTACCTGCAGTAATGCAGGCCATGGGCTGCACCCCACGCCAAGGGGTGCGGCCCTTTTTTGTGCCCGAAAAGGGCACGCCCTCGTGTTGCTGAAAAGGGAGACACAACATGGCAATTGCAAAAGACTCGGGCCGGCAGGAAGTCATCCACGCCGACATCCCGTTCACGTTCGCAACGCTCGGCGCCACCGCCGTCGCGATCGAGGCGATCGATCTTCCGGTCGGCGCTGAAATCATCGGCGGTGACCTGATCGTCGACACCGCGTTCGACACCGGCACGACTGCGACGTTCAAGTTCGGCGACGCGCTCGATGACGACCGCTACACCGCGTCAGCGATCGACCTGAAGACGGCTGCGCGCACTGCGCTGACCGTCACCGGGTACCGGGCGCTGGCCACCAGCAACAAGCTGAAGATCCTGCCGACCTATGTCGGTACGGCCGCAACGGCCGGTGCTGGACGCGTGCGCATTCAGTACATCGTCGACGGTCGCGCTGCCTTCTCGCAAGGCTGATCCGCGCGCTAACAAGCTGCAAACAAGCAACTGATTGGGGTTTTCGCGCGCGGTCTTCACCGGCTGCGCGCGCTTTTTAACCCTCCCCACAAGGACCCACCATGAAATTCCGTTCCCCCACCCAAGAACCCGTCTACCTCGCGCTCACCAGCAGTCACACCGCCGTCGTGGGCCCCGAGCTCGGCGAGCTCGAGCAGCGCTTTCACCGCGAGGCGATCGCCGAGGGCTGCATCCCTGAAGGGATGGACGCCGCGCCGATGCCCAAGCAGACCGAGCGCACGAAAAGCGAAGTGATCGACGACGCCATCCGCAAGATGATCGCCGACGCCAAGCCCGAGGACTTCACCCGCGACGGCAAGGTCGACGCCAACGCACTGAGCGAGCGCGTGGGCTTCGCCGTCAGCGCCTCCGAGCGCAATGCGGCGTGGGACAAGATCTCCAACGACGAGGCTGACAAGGAGTGAAGCGCCCCGAGCTGCTCGCGGCGTGGCGCTCCCTCGTCGACGACGAGGCGCAGCCCTACCTGTGGGACGACGACGATGCGCAGCGTTACCTCGACGCTGCGCACCGCGAGGCCGCCGCGCGCGCTCGGCTTATCCGTGACTCGACCACCGCGGCCGTCTGTTCGGTCGCCGTGGTCGCCAACACCGCCGGCTACGCGCTGCACGCGTCGATCATCGACGTGGAACGCGCGAAGCTGTCGACCGACACCGAGACGCTCGAGCTCACCAGCACCGAGGAGCTCGACCGCACCGCGCCCGGGTGGGAGTCGCTGACCGGCTCGCCCTCGCACCTGGCGCTCGACCGCGAAGGCCTGACCTTCAAGGCGACGCTGGCCGCCAAGCCGAGCGCCGCGTCGACCATGTCGCTCGTCGTGTTCCGGCTGCCGCTCGCATCCATCAACAGCGACGACGACAGCCCCGAGTTCGCCGAGCAGTGGCACTACGGGCTCATCAAGTGGATGGCCCACCTGTCGTACTGCAAGCAGGACGCCGAGACGCGCAACGACGCCAAGGCTAAGCAGTACGCCGACGAGTTCACCGAGGAGTTCGGCCAGCGCCCCGACGCGAACGTCGCGCGCAAGCGTGCCGATCGGCGCAGCTCGCGCACCCGGTTTCGGGAGCTCGGATGAAGCCCGGTACCGCCCGCATCGAGAAGTTCCTCGGGCTGCGCTCGGACGTGGACCCGGAGCGCATGGCGATCGGCGACCTGATCGAAGCGCTCAACGTGCGACTGGACGAAAGCGGGCGCGCGCAGCGCCGGCCTGGCCGCACGTCGGTGCTGTCGGGCGTCACGCACTCGCTGTGGGGCGACGGCGAACGAGCGTTCGGCGTGATCGGCGGGGCGCTCAGGCGCATCAATGCCGACTACACGACCATCACGCTCCTGTCGGGCCTGCCCGGCACGCCGCTGCACTACGAGCCGCTGAACGAGCGTGTTTACTGGACAAACGGGTTGCAGCTCGGGTGCATCGAGGGCAACACCAATCGCTCGTGGGGCCTTGAAGTGCCCCCGCGCATCCAGGCCACGCGCGTCGCCGGGCTGCTGCCCGCCGGGCGCTATCAGTACACCCTGACGTACATGCGCGCGGACGCCCAGGAGGGCGGCGCAGGCCTGTCCAACGTCATCGACCTCGCGGCCGACAGCGGCCTGCAGATCGTCGCGCCCACCGCCACCGACGTCACGCACGCCGTGCTGTACCTGTCCAAGGCGGGCAGCGAAGTCATGTACCGCGCCGCGGTGATCGCCGCCGGCGCCACGGGCAGCTATACCAATTCGGGTATAGACCTCGTGAGCCCGCTCGGCACGCAGCACATGAGCCCGCCGGTGCCCGCCAGCGCGATCGCGTACCACGCGGGCCGCATGTGGCTCGGCGTGGGCGACTCGGTCGTGCCGAGCGCTGCGTTCAGCCCCGAGCTGTTCGACTACCGCGCCGAGCTCCCCGTGCAGGGTGAAGTTCGCATGCTCATGCCGCTGCGCAACGGCGCCGGCATGTTCGTCGGTACCAGCACGCACACCGCATTCCTGCCCGGGGGCGACCCCGCGGCCATGGAGCTGCGCCCGCGTCACAACGAGGGCGTCGTCGCCGGCGCGCTCGTGTACGTGCCGGGGAAGTACTTCGGCGAGGGCAAGGACGAGCAGGACATCCCCGTGTGGGCATCCCCGAAGGGGCTGTACGCGGGCATGTCGGACGGCTCGGTCGCTTCGCTCACCCACAAACGCCACCCGCTCGCGCTCACCGGACACGGCGCGGGCTACTTCGACGAGGACCTGAAAACAGTCCTGTTCAGCGCCGCTTAGAGCGCCAAGACAACGAGTTTTTTAACCGCGGCAACGCCGCACAACGAGGGAGGGACACGCAATGACCTTGCGTTATTCAACAGGCCTGCGCAACCACCTGGCTGCGGGCGGCTCATTCAAATCCGCGTTCCAAAACGGACGCATCGAGATCTACACGGGTAGCCAGCCGGCTACACCCGAGACGGCCGTCAGCGGCACGCTCCTCGTGACGGTCACCAACAACAACGGCGCGCACACCGCCGAGGTACGCGCCACCGGCACGATCGCGCTCAACACCGGCGCGTCGGGTTCGATCGACACCTGCACGCTGGACGGCGTTTCGCTGATCGCAGCCGCGGTGCCGTTCAACACGTCGCTCGCGCAGACCGCTGCGGATCTGGCCACCGCCATCAACGACCACGAGACGTACCTCAACGTCAAAGCGGAAGTGCTGTCCGGCTCGACCGTCACCGTCACCGCACCGCGCGGCGCCGGCGCGACCTTCAACGCCCTGGTACTCGCCAGCACGGTCACCACGCTGACGAAGACCGACGTGAACATGGGTTCCGTGGTCGCCGGCGTGACCCCGGTGAACGGCCTGAAGTTCGGTACCGAAGCGTCGGGCGCGATCGCCAAGCTGGCGGCGCAGACCTGGGAAGGCACCAACGCCGCCGGCGGCACCGCGGGCTGGTACCGCATGTACGGGTCGGTCGCCGACACGGGCGCAGCGGACAGCTCGGGCGTGCACATCCGCGAGGACGGCGCCATCAGCACGTCGGGCCAGCAGCTCAACCTGACGGGCTCGACCACGCTGACCGCAGCGGCCAAGACGACCCTCAACACCTGGTCGCGCACGGTACCGGCAGCCTGATAGGTCGGGTCGATGGACTCGACGGGCGACAGCAGCCAGATCCTATCCCCCATCACGGCCGACTCCACCGGCCTGGTGGGGCACCTTGCGACGTCGTCAGTCACGACGACGCTGGCGCTGCTCGCCTCGCTCACGGACACGGGCGTCACCGGGCAACCGGGTACGAGCGGCCTGTCGCTGCCGGCCATCACCGGCAGTGGGGAATCGTGGGCCCCCGTGCCCATCCTGATCCCTACCGCGTCGAGCACCGGCGCGGCGGGTCGGGCGGGCACGTCCACCGAAACCCTTCCTGACATCATCGCGAGCTCGAGCGGCGCCACCACGGCGCCGGCGTCGAGCATCCAGACGCTGCCGTCGATCACGGCCAGCAGCACCGGCTACAGCCAGCGCATCGGCACGTCGACGCAGACGCTTTCGCCGATCAGCGCGGCAAGTACGGGTACCGCACCCGTTGTCGTGGTCGGTGGCTCATCGGCTGAGCTACCCGTCATCACCGCGACCGGCACCGGCCGCACCAACCGCATCGGCACGTCGAGCGACATGCTGCCGGTGATCACCGCGGCCAGCACGGGCACCGCGCAGGGCGTGCGCACGGGCGTATCGAGCGCGACGCTACCCCTGATCACAGCGACCGGCACGGGCGGCTCGCAGCGCTTCGGCACGTCCGCGCAGACCCTTGCGCCCCTGACCGCCGTCAGCGCCGGCGTCGCGCAGGGCAAGGTCCTGGGCAACTCGGCCGAGACGCTGCCGCTCATCGTGGCGGCCGGCAACGCGCTGGCGCAGCGCTTCGGCACGTCGGCCGACACCCTGCCTGCTATCACCGGCAATAGCACCGGGCGCCTGCAGCAGTTCGGCACGTCGACGCAGGCGCTGCCATCGATCACCGCGGCGTCCACCGGCACGCCAGCGGGCGTCAACGCCGGCGCCTCCGCTGAGACGATCCCGGCCCTGACCGCAACGGGCACGGGCTATTCCAGCCGAATCGGCGCCTCGAGCGAGACGCTTCCCGCCATCAGCGGGACGGGCGTCGCCGGCGGCGCGCTGGCCAGCTCGCAGCAGACGCTCCCGCTTTTCGAGGCGGCCGGTACCGGCATCACGCACCGCGTCGGCACGTCGACGCTCACCCTGCCCATCGTCACCGGCACGGGTGGATCCACGCAAAGCACCTACGGTGCGTCCGAGCTCGTGCTGCCCATGTGGGACAGCGCGGCCGCGGGCGCATCCCTGTCGGGCTCGTCGATCCTCACCCTGCCCGCGTGGATCGCAGTCAGCACCGCCACGCTCGAGGACCTGACGCCGCCGGCGGCGGGTGCAGCCGCGCAGCAGGGGCAGACGTTCGCGATGAACACGCGCAGCTTTGCACTCGTCGGGGACACCAACAATGCCTTCAACTCCTACGCCCGACTCGGAACCGTCACCCTGGCAGCCAATGAGGATGGACTCTTTGTCGTCGGAGTGGCCGCCGCTACCGACAACGGAGTCGCCATCGACGCACGGCTGGTGTATCCGCTGCCGGATGACAAGGATGCGCAGCTTCGCCGCTGCGCGCGATTGGTCGTCGGCTACCGAACCGCCGGAGACCTGCGGCTGGCAGTGGAGGTTGATGGTGGCGATGCTTATGAGTACGTTCTTGAAGCCACGGGCAACGACGCCTTCCACCCCAACCGGGTCAAGATCGGCAAGGGACTGAAGGGGCGCTACTGGCGCCACACGCTCGAGAACATCGAGGGCGTCGACTTCGGCATCGACCGTATCGATTGCGACTGGGAAGTGCTCACGAGGCGCGTGCCATGACGGACATGGCCGTGCGCAAGCGGTTTTTCATCAACGGCGAGGCGCAGTCAGCGCAGCCGGTGCATGACCGCTACCTGAAAGCGGCGTACCTGCTGCTGGCCGACGTGAAGGCGAGCGGCGTTCCGCAGAAGGAGCGCCAGGTCGACCACAACCCGCTGGAAGTGAAGACCGAGCTGATCGGCGACACCACGCGCACGAGTTGGGTCGACGGCGCCACGTTGCGCGCGATCAGTCGCGCCGCCGGCGTCGACGAGATATGGATCGACGTGCGCTGGCACCACGTCGACACGACGCCCGGCGGCAAGGAAAAGCGCGGGCAGTACTTTTGGGTCGGCGCGCGCATCCACGAGGGCGAAGACGTCGACGACGAGCACCTGATCCTGCTCGTGTACGAGCCGGACGGCGCCAACGGCGAGCCGGGCGCGTTCCTGTCGACGTACCACTCGCACGACGCGCACCCGCCCCTGACCGGGCACACGTGGATCGGCGAGTCGAGCCGCTCCATGCCCGGCACGGGCCATTCGCAGGCGCAGTCCGCGGTCATGGTCACCGAGCACGGCATGTGGATGACCAGCGCTGACTGGGGCCGCGATCTGCACACCTGGGACGTGCCCAACTCGCACGGCAACGTCGACTGCTTCGACGCGCCGTGGATTCCCGACCCGAAGCAGACGCGCCCGCGCGAGCAGCGCTTTCGCTACGGCCTGGAGTACCCGCTGTGGACGCACACGTGCACGGTTGATCCCGATCCGGGCGAGTGGCCCACCGACACCGGCGAGCGCAACGGCGTGGACCTGCTGCGCTTGGTGGAGATGTTCAAGTTTTTCAACATCGCCCCGATGGTGCTCGGCGGCAAGTACATCATCAAGGTGGGCATCGCGACCGCAGTGTGCGAGCCGACCGTCGTCGAAATCGAAGTACACGTCGGCAAAGCCCCGTGGACGATCAAGAAGCGCTGGCGTGTCACGATCGAGACGGGCAGCGACTACTTCCGGCTGCACAAGCCCTACGGCCAGCCCCCGCCCGACCCGGGGCTGCTGTACTGCCCGTTCGAAGTGGGAGCCAACCCGCACTGGCGCAATTGGTGGTCCGGTGCGATCGAGGTTGACGTTGCCGGCAGCGCGATCGTCGAGCCGGTCAAGCCGTACCTGCTGCCCTCGCACGGCTTCACGCCCGACGTGTGGCCGCGCGGGCTCGAGTGCGAAGTCAACTCGCCCGGGCAAGTCACCTTCGTGGGGCTGCTGTTCCCGACCTCGGGCGCCTACATCTCCCCGAGCATCCCGCTCAACGAAGTGATCGCGGTGGCGTCCATCACCTACGCCAACATGACCGTGAATCAGGGCGCGCCGTACAGCATCTTCGGCGACCCGAACGAGTACCCGATCGCCGCCAACCGCGACAGCTGGGCCCCGCCGGTGGAAACCGGGTTGCCACTGCACCCCGACCTCGTCGAGCGGGCCGAGATCCTCGGTTCGGTCGGCGTCAGCGACGGCGTGCTCTACATGATCGTCACCAACTACGGCGTCGGCCCGGCGATCGTGGTCACTGCGACGGCCATCGACATGACCGACCTCGTGCTCAACGTCGGCGACTACTACGGCACGTTGTACGCGATGGGCGTGGCCGGCATTGCTGCGGTGAACCCCGAGCTCACCAGCGCCAACCCCGAAGTCAGCCTGCGCGTGCCCGGCGCCTTCAGCGTGCTCGGCGTGATCCCCGACGAGGGGCTGCCCTGCCCCACCCCCAACGACATCGGTCAAGTGCCTTCGGCAGCCGTCGAAGTGCCCGTCACGTGAGTACCTGAACCATGGCTATCGAAGAAACCGGCGCACTAGAAGTCATCGACCGCACGCCTGCGGTCAGTGTCGACAGCACCGACCTTGTCACGTCGGGGTGGATCAACGCGACCGGCTACGCCGCCGCCGCGTTCGCCACCGCGCAGGACCACATCGCCAACCTGCAGGCGATCGGCACCGCGATCGCGGACGTGCCCGACGTGGAGCTCGAGCTCGAGCCGCTGACCGCCACCATCGCCGCGTTCGTGCTGCCCGACACGCCGGTTGCGCCAGCCGACATCGCCCTGGCGGTGCCGCAGGCGCCCGTGGTGCCCACGCTCACCGCGGTCACGGCGCTCGACGCCGGCGACGCGCCCGTGTTCGACGCGGTGCTGCCCGCGATCAACCTCGACCTGCCGCGCCCCGCTGCGCTCACGCTCACGCTGCCCGCCGCGCCCGACCTGGCCGCGCCGCTCCTCGAGGAGGCGCCGGCCACTGTCGCGCTGGACGCGGTCGACGCGCTTGTCATCCCCGACGTGCCGGTGTTCGACGCGGTGCGCCCGACGATCGACCTCGACATCGCGGGCCCCGCGGCGCTGACCGCGGTCATCCCGATCGCCCCCACCATCACCGAGCTCGCGCTGCCCGACGCGCCGCCGGCGCTCGCGGTTGACGGCGTCGCCGCCCTCATAGTGGGTGACGCACCCGCTTTCACGGCAGCGCTGCCCGCCATCGACCTGAACATCGCGCGCCCGGCCGCCTTCGCCGCCCTGCTGCCGGTGGCGCCGGTGATCGCCGAGGCGGTCATGCCCGACGCGCCCGACGCGCTTGTCGTCGGCGCCGTCGACGCGCTTGTCGTCGGTACCGCGCCCGAGTTCACCGACACCCCGCCGGTGCTCGACCTGGCGATCGCGCGGCCCACGGGGCTCACGCTGACGCTGCCGGATGCCCCGGTGGTCAACGACCTCGTCATCCCGACCGCGCCGCTCGCGCCCGAGCTCGCCGACGTGTCGCCGCTGGCGATCGGCGCCGCGCCCGAGTTCACCGCCGTCGAGCCGGTGCTCAACCTCGACATCGCCGTGCCGGCCGCCCTGTCGGCGCTGGTACCGGTGGCGCCGGTGCTGGACGCGATCGTGGTACCGACAGCCGATGACCTCGTGCTGCCCGACGTGCCGACGCTGGCCGACCTCGTGATCCCGCCGGCGCCCACCCTGGCGCTGCCCGAGTTCACCGCCACGCTGGCCGACGTGCCCACCGCGCCGGCCGTGTCGTTCGCGTTTGCCGAGGACACCTACGCGTCAACGCTGCTGACCGACTTGCGGGATCGCCTGCACGAATGGGTCAACGGGGCTGCCACCGGGCTCGCGCCGGCGGTTGAGGACGGCATCTGGAACCGCATGCGCGACCGCGAGGAGCAAGCCGCGGCGCTCGGCACGGACGAAGTGCTGCGCCAGTTCGCGGTGCGCGGCTTCACGCGCCCGCCTGGCGCCCTGGCGATCGCGCTGCAGCGCACGCGCCAGCAGCTCAACGACAACCTCGTGAGCAGCTCGCGCGAAATCGCGATCGCGCAGGCCAACCTCGAGCAGACCAACCGGCGCTTCGCCTTCGAGCAGGCGTGGAGCGTCGAGTCGGGGCTCATCAACTACACGAGTCAGATCGCCTCGCGCGCGCTGGACGCCGCGAAGTTCGCCGCCACCATCGGCATCGAAGTGTTCCGCGCGCAAGTGCTCGGCTACCAGGCCAGCGTGCAGGCGTTCCTCGCGCGGGCGGAAGTGTTCAAGGCGCTGGTGCAGGCCGAGCTCGCCAACCTCGAGGTTTTCAAAGCGCAGATCGAAGCGCAGCGACTCGTGGGGCAGATCAACGAGCAACAGGTCCTGCTGTACCGCGCGCGCATCGAGGCGGCCACGTCCGTCATCGAGCTGTTCAAGGCCCGCGTCGGTGCCGCACAGGCCAACGCCGAAGTGCAGAAGACGCGCATCCAGGCGTTCGGCGAGGAAGTGCGCGCCTATGGCGAAGTGGTGAAGGCCAAGGCGAGCGAGTACGACGCCTACGCCACCCAGGTCAAGGCCGAAGTGAGCAAAGCCGAGACGTTCAAGGTGCAGGCCGACGCCTTCAGCTCGCGCGTGCAGGGCTTCACCGCCGTGCTCAACGCCCGTTCGGAGGAGAAGAAAAGCGAAGTCGACATCCGCCAGCGCATCCCGCTGGAGCTGTTCAAGGCGCGCACCGAGGGGTTCCGCAACACGGTGCAGGCGCTGAGCGCCGCGACCGAAGTGGACCGCACCCGCGTGCAGTCCTACACCGCCCAGGTCAACGCGCAGGGCGAGCTCATCCGCGCTCGAGCGCTCGACGTGGACATCTTCAAGGCGATCGTTGAAGCAGAACGCGCGAAGGCAGACACCTTCCGCCTGCAGGTCGACGCCTACAAGGGCCGCGTGGAGGCCTTCGTCGCCAACCTGAACGGCGCGATCGCCGCGAAGAACATCGAAGTCAAGCTCGCGACGGAAGTGCCCATCGAGGTACACAAGGCGCGCACCGCCGTGTACGAGGCGATGGTGCGCGCAGCGACCGCCGCGTCCGACCTTCAGCGCACCAAAGTGCAGGCCTACGCTGCAGAAGTTGACGCCTACGGCAAGCAGGTACAGGCCGGCACGTTGGAGATCGACGTGTTCAAGGCGCTCATCGACGCCGAGCGCGGCAAGGCCGACGTGTACCGCATCCAGACCGACGCCTACGGCAAGCAGGTCGACGCGTTCAAGGTCGTCAGCGACGTGGCGATCGCGGCCAAGAACATCGACGTGAAGCTCGCCACCGAGGTACCGATCGAAGTGAGCAAGGCGCGCACGGCGCTGTACGAGGCATCGGTACGCGCGAGCACGGCCATGGCCGAAGTGCAGCGCACGCGCGTGGAGGCCTACCGCGCCGAAGTGGGCGCGTTCGGCGAACAGGTGCGCGCGCGCGCCACCGACGTCGACGCCTACCGCGTGAGCGTCGAGGCGGAAGCCAAGAAGGCCGACATCTACCGCATCGACACCGAGGCCTACAAGGCGCGCGTGGACGCGTTCGACGGGCTGGTGCGGGCGCTGGTGGCCGGCAAGACCTCGGAAATCGACGTGAAGCAGCGCATGCCGCTCGAGCTGCTCAAGGCACTCGTGGAAAGGTACCGCGCAAGCCTTGGCGGGGTCGATACCCTCGTGAAGGCCGAGGGGCTGAAGGTCGACAGGTACCGCGCCGAGCTCGAAGGGGTGGGCCGCGTGATCCAGGCCGCCGGGGTGGACGCCGACATCTACAGGGCGTCGATCGAGGGGGAGAAGGGCAAGGCCGACGTGTACCGCGTGCAGGCGCAGGCCTACGACTCGCGCGTGCAGGCCTTCAAGGCTCAGGTCGAAGCGCTCGTCGCAGAAATCACGTCACAGATCGAAGTCAATCAACGCATGCCCATCGAGCTGTACAAGGCCCAGTCGCAGGGCTTCGAGTCGCTCGTGAAGGCCGAAACGGAGCGCGTGCGTGCCCTGGCCAACGTGTACGAAGTGGACGGCAAGGTCTTCGAGTCAATGGTGCGCGGGGAGTCGTCGCGCGTCGAATCGGAAACCGAGGTCTACAAGGCATCGGCCGACGTGTCGATGAAGACGGGGGAGCTGCGCCTGAAGGCCGCGGAAGTGAACATCGACCGGCTGCGCGCACAGATCCAGCTGCTGGTTGCCGCGGTCACCGCCGGTACCGAAGCGTCGTCGCGCGTCGCTGCGGCCGCGCTGTCGCAGATCAACCTGTCGGGCGGCATCCACCACGGCACGAGCGCGAACAACAGCACGAGCAACACGAGCAGCGTCAGCTCCTCGCACTCGGGCAACTTCAGCGTCAACCACAACTACAACCATTCGGACTGAGCGATGTATTCGATCGACGGCTTCGACGACACGCCCCACTACGGGCAGAACAGCGACCCCAACCGGGGTTACCCGACGCGTACCGCGTACGACCTCGCGCGAGCGCAAGCGGGGCGCCCGACGATCCGCGGCGGGCAAGCCGTGGTGCGCGCGGGCAAGACGATGCAGGAGCGCTTGGACGGCGCACTCGACCCCGTCTCGTCGATGTTCAGCTACACGATCGACCGCTGACGCAGCACACACAACACACACGACACACGAGGGAGCGACATGGCAACGATCGACGAGCTGCGCGACGAGATGCACCAGCGCGGCGCTGCGCGCAATCAGGAGGGGATGCGCATTCGCGCCGCGGTGGCCAACCCCCCGCCGGTAGATCCGCGCTTGCAGGCGCCGCAGGGCGACGTGCGCCAGGCGGTTGCCGCGCGCGAGCCGGTCACCGACCCGCGCCTGCAGCCGCGCCCCGCTGCGGACCCGCGCGCCGGCGTGGCTGCCAACGCAGACGCGGTGCAGCAACGCATGGCCCAGGTACGCCCCGCCGCGATCGACGCGCCGCCGGCGCGCCCGGGCGTGCAAATGCCCCCGAACGCCGGCCCGCAGCCGCGCGTCGCGCCGCAGCCGCTCGAGATCAACCGCGATCCGCGCGCAGCGTTCGCACGCCCCGCCGCTGCACCCGCCGCGCCGCCGGCGATGCCACCCGCACCGCCGCCGCGCAACGTGGCGCCGCCCGTGGCCGCTGCCGCGCCTGCTGCCGCTGCCGCGATCGACTCGGCGCCGACGACATGGGCCGGACGCGCACGCGCCGCGATGGCGCCGATCACGCGCGCTGCCGGCCGCGCGCTCGCCCCGCTCGGGGTGGCGTATGAAGGTCTGGAGACTGCGCACGACGTCAACACGCCGGGCATGACCGACATGGACAAAGCCGGTCGCGTCGCCGAAGGCGGTGCGCGCTTGGCCGGCGCCGGCGCGGGTGCGCTGGCCGGCGCGGCGTTCGGCCCCGTGGGCTCCATCGTGGGCGGCATCGGCGGCTACTTCTCGCCCGACCTCGTCAACAAGGCATACAACTTCGGCCAGGGCGTCGTGCGCTACGCGCAGGGGGGCGACTTCCAGATGGGCGACAACCAGCTGGCCAGCGGCCGCGCGGCCGAGCTGCGCGCCAACGCCCGGCCCGCGCCGGCGGCGCCGCGGCCGGCGGCCAGGCCCGCGATCGACGCCCCACGGCCCTCCGGGGACAACAGGGCGGTATGGGACGCCATTGAACGGGACGCGCGCGCGACGGGCGTCATCGACAACTTCGCGTACGACATCGGCGGCCAGCGCGGCCGCATCGGTGGTGGCGGCCAGCAGGCTGCCGGCAACGGTGGCGACTACGCCCCCGCCGCACCACGCCCACGCGCCGCACCGGCCGCAGCGCCGGCGCAGCCGGCCGCCATCGACCAGGGACCTCGCCCCGCTGCCCCGTTCGGGCTCATCCCGCCCGAGAACCCCGCCGGCCTGACGGCTGATGACCTGGCCCGCCCGCGCACGCCCGTGTACGCCGTGCCCGGCGCCGATGGCAGCGTGCAGTACGTGTCGGCCGAGTTCGGCGCGGGTGAGGGCCAACCGATGCAGGCGGACCCGAACGCGGCCCTGCCGCGTCCCCGCCTGTCCCCGATGCGCGCCGAGGGCGACGTGCAGCCGGTCTACACCAACGCCGCCAACGTGAACGCGTTCCAGGGCTCGGGCGTCGAAGTGGTGAACCCCGGCGAGCGCTACGCCGCCAACGTGCGCAGGGCGGTACCCGAGGACGTGTCCGACGCGCGTGCGCCCGAGTACGGCGCCAAGCGCCAGGGCTACGCGATCGACCGCGCCAACCCGTACGACGCCGAAGTGCGCACCACCACCGCGGTGGAGAACGTCAAGGGCGAGCAGGACGTGCGCAAGCAGCGCGTGGCCAACGAGGGCACGACCGGCGCGGCCAGCATCAACGCCGGCGAGCGCCGCTACGCCACCGACGCCACCACCGCCAACGAGAAGGCCAAGCGCGAGGAGGATCAGTACGGCCACGCCCCGGGCGGGCAGTTCATCGGTCCGGACGGCATGACCGTGCTGCAGAAGCCCGCGGTGGTCTACAACAAGAAGACGGGCGATCCCAAGGCGGACAAGGCGAAGCCGGTGGTGTCCGAGGCCGACGCGCACACGGAGGCGAAGGCTGCGATCGCCAAGGGCGCGAACAAGGACGTGGTCAACAAGCGCCTCAAAGAAGCCGGCTTCAAGCCGCTGTGACGCCCGATGTTCGCTGACCTGATCCCCGGCGACGGCGAGCAGCCGTCCGGCATGTTCGACGACCTGATCCCTGGCGCGAAGGCCAAACCCGCGCCGAGCTCGGGCATGTTCGACGACCTCGTGCCGGCCGCGGCCGAGCCGGGTTTCGTCCCGACCATCAAGCGCACCGGCGGGCAGATGCTCACCGGGGTCGCGCGCGCGATCGACGACATCACCGGGCCGAACGTCGTCACCGAGAAGATCCGCGACACCGGGCAGGGGATCGTCGACCGCAATCCCGCCGGCATCACGAGTCTCGGCGACGTGGTCGAAAAGCCGTGGCTGACGGTCAAGGAGTCGGTCGGGCAGATGGTCCCGCAGATCGCTGCCGGCGTTCCCTCGCGCATGGCCGGCGCTGCACTGGGCGCCAAGATCGGCGGCCAGGCCGCGGGCGGGCGCGGTGCACTGATCGGCGGCGCGATCGGCGGGCTCGCCCCGATCTTCGTGCAGGAGTACGGCGGCATCCGCGACGAGCAGATCGAGGGCGGCCAGGAGTCGATCCCGCGCGCGCTCGGCGGCGCCGTCGCGGCCACCGCGCTCGAGCGCCTCGGTCCGGAAGGCCGGATCATCTTCAAGGGACTGAACCCGGTAGCGCGCACCGGCAAGGAGATTGCCGCGCAGGCCGGGCGCGACGTGCTCGTCGAGGGCGCCACCGAAGGGGCGCAGTCGGTCATCGAGCAAGTCAGCGCGTTCAAGGACCCGCTGGACCCCGCCAGCCTCGAGGAGACGGCGCTGTCGTCGATCATGGGCGGCGTCGGCGGGGGTGTCGTGGGCGGTGCGCACGCCGCGCTCAGCTCCGCGCTGGCGCCGGCCGACGTTTCACGGGGAACGTCGGACACGCCGCCACCCGCCGCACCCGCCGCACCGGTGCCACCCGTCGAGCCCGTTGCGCCCCCCGGGGATTCAAGTTCACCAAGTTCACAACGTTCACCGGGCGATCCGCTGCGCGACCAGGCGCTGCCCCCGGCCGGGCCGCTGTCCAAGGCGGTCAACATCGGCATCGAGGGCGAGGCGCAGCAGGCCGACACCGGAGCGCCCACCCCCGCGCCGATTAGCGGGGCTATGGCGGGCGTGCCGCCGGCGCCGGTACCTGCACAGGGCGAGGGCGACGATCGTGGCAAGGCGGCCGACGTAGCCCCGCCGGCACCCGTTTTCGTGCCCCCGCAAACCCTGCCGCCGGCGTCCATCGATCCCGACCTCGCGCTCGACCGCATGCGCCGCACCAACGCGGCGTACGAGGAGATCGTCAAGGAGCGCGATCAAGCGCAACCGCCGCCGCCCCCGCCCGGTCCCCAGGTCGCCGATGTACTCGACCCGACCGGTAAACCTTTCCGAACCCCGCTGCAGGCGCGGCGCGCGGGCGCGAAACAGGAGTTCCCCGACGAGTGGGCCATCGCCCAGGTCGACGGCGGGTACGTGCTGCGCGCGCGCGGCGTCGACAAGGGAGTGGGCGATGTTGCTGGTGTGCCTGCAGGAGCTGGTGCAGTACGAGGCGATGACGGAGGACGAGGCGATGGTGCTCGACCACTTCGCGAGGCTCCCCAGGACCTCGCCGCAGCGCCGGCGCTGCCCGCTGGAGTTGCTGGTGAAGTTCCAGCAGTGTTGGAAGCTGGCGCAGATGGACGAGTTGCTGATGACCCGGCACTGAGCGCGCCGCCGGCGCCCGCTACGATCGACCCCGCTGCCGCCCTGGTTAGTCCCGTTTCAACCCCGCAGGGGCCACAAACGGATTTGCTGGGCCAGGACGGCAGCAACCCGCCGCCGTCAGGCCCGATCACGCGCGCCGTGGCGGCGCTGCCTGCGACCCCTGCGACCATCGCAGGTGCGACCATCGCACCCCCTGCGACCATCGCGCCCACGGTGGACGAACGTACACCGACGCCGGCGTACGACTTCGACACCACCTTCCCGACGCCGCAATTCGAGGAGTTGGCGCGCGTCGGCCGCCTGTCGGTCTTCGAGGGCATCGACGACATAGACATGCCCGGCGCCCTGGCCGAGTGGCATCAGGATGTCGCGCAGACCATCGGCCACGGCCAGAACACCGCCCGGGCCGACCTCGACCTGGCCGACGCCGGCGCCGACGCCACCGGCAAGAAGCTGACCCCCAAGCAGATCAAGGGGCTGCGCGAGTCCGCGCGCCAGTCGATCGACATCAACCGCGGCGAGCTCGACGACTACGCCGGCGAGTTCGGGCTCGACGCGGCCGACGCGTTCACGCGCTACGTCGCCCCCGAAATCGACGCGCTCGAGCAGCGCGCCGCGCCGGCGGTCACGCTCGACGCCAACGCGCACCAGGCCGCGGCATCGCCCACCAACGGCAAGCCCGAGCCGACCCGCGGGCAGATCGAGGCCGGAAACGCGGAGTTGGGGCACGACAACACGACGTTCCCGGGGCTCGACCTGTCATTCGAGAACCCGGCCGGCTCGGTGCGCGAGGACAAGGCCAACGTTCCGCCGAAGTGGCGGACCGTCATGGAGCATCACTATGGCTTCGTGAAAGGCAGCGTCGGAGCCGACAAGGACCACGTCGATGTGTTCGCGAAACCCGGTACCCCGGAGGGACACGCGGGCCCTGTTTTCGTCGTCGATCAACAGCACCCCGATGGGGGGTTCGACGAAGCGAAAGTGATGCTAGGCTTCAACGACGAAGCCGAGGCGCGCACCGCCTACCTGTCGAACTACGAGCCGGGCTGGCAGGGGCTTCAGTCGATCACGCCGATGGCGTTTGACGCGTTCAAGCAGTGGGTGTTCGACAAGAAGGCAACGCGCAAGCCCGCAGCTCAGTGGAGCGGCAATGGCAGGGAAGCCCCGAACGGAACGTCACGGTCTGAGCAAGACGCCGATGTACCGTCTTTGGCAGAACGTGAAGGATCGTTGCCTCAACCCGCGCAACCCGTACTTCCACAACTACGGGGGCCGGGGAGTGCAGCTTTGCCCGGAGTGGCGGGACAGCTTTCTGGCGTTCCAGAAGGCAGTCGGTCCTCGACCAAGTCCACGACATACGTTGGACCGCAGGGAGAACGACGGCCACTATCAGCCGGGCAACGTGCGGTGGGCGACAAGGAAGGAACAAGCGCACAACATGCGCAAGAACCGACTGCTGACGTTCCAAGGAAGGACGCAGACACTGACGGCCTGGTCGGAGGAACTGCGCCTGCCGACCGCGACGATCTACAACCGGCTGCAGCGCAAGGGGCTGAGCGTGGAGAAAGCGCTCAGCCTGCCGCGGGGCAAGTACACCTACAGGCATCGACAACCAAAGTTCGCCCCGGCGGCAAGCGCACCCTAGCCGATCGCCGCGCCGAGGCCGCAGATCAAGCGAACGCGGAAATACAAGCAGTCAGCGCGCAGACTGCACAGTCTGCCGGCACAGCGCTTGACGCGCAGCGCGCCGCCCAGGTTGCCCCAAGTTCCGCCCAGGTTGCCCCAAGTGGCCCCATCCAGCAGGTACCGAACGAGCCGGGCGTCGGCTACGTGCTGCCGTCGTTCGTTACCGCGCAGCAGACCGGCGGCAAGCGCACCCTGCAGGACCGTCGCGACGAAGTGAAGGCCGCGCAGACCCTGCCCGCACCATCGGGCGGCCTGTTCGCCGAGTGGAACGGCCAGCGCCACGCCGTCGAGTCGATCGAGGACGCGCAGCGCAAGTGGGATGCGTTCCGGCTCGAGGCAGTCAAGCAGGGCGCTGGCGCCAGCGCTGTCGGCGATGGCGTGCGCGTGGTCGACGCGCAGGGCAAGCACGTCGCGAACATCTCCTACAACGGGCGCGCATGGACCCCCGAGGGGAAGCCGATCGAGGCACCGAATACAGGAATTCATGAAGTCACTTCCACAAAACCGGAAGTCCCCGATGCCGCGAACGAGGGTGCGAGCACTGTTGCCGCAACTCCCCCAACGGAACAAACTCCAACACCAGAGGCCCCCGCAAATGATCCCGCCGCTGCAATCCCTGCGCCTGCGCTCGATAAGCCGCTGGCTGACGGACGTGTACCCGAAGGAGTACGCGAGCTCGACCCAGTCCGAGGCGCTGCAAGCCCGCGCGACGAGCCTGGACGAGCAGATGATCGAAACCTTCGAGGAAGCGGACAGCGCGCTGATGCATCGCCTGATGCGGGCGAACAAGTGGGGGACGGAGGAAGGGCTGCAGACGTACAACACGGATCGGATGGTCCTGTGGCAGCAGGTGTGCAGCGACTACCTGCCGACACCAAGCGAGGACGAGACTTCCGAGCCACCCCCGCCGACCTCGAGCGAAGCGGAAGCTGGTACGACACCGCCCGACGCAACGTCGACCTGATCGACCTCGCGCGCAAGATCGACGCCGAGAAGCGCCCGGCCACGCCGGCCGAGCAGCGCGAGCTCGCCAAGTACGTGGGCTTTGGCGCCGGCGAGATCCGCAACAAGCTGTTCCCGATCCCCACCGAGTACGACCGCCAGCGCGAGCCGCAGCGCCTGGTTTGGCCCTCGCGCGTGTACGACGAGAACTGGCGCGCGCTGGCCGAGCGCATCGACGCGCTGCCGCGCGAGTGGCAGGAAACCGTCCTGCAATCGACGCAGTACGCGCACTACACCAGCGGCAACATCGTCGCGTCCATCTGGAGCGGCGTGCAGCGCCTGGGCTTCACCGGCGGCAAGGTGTTCGAGCCCGGGCACGGCATCGGCTCGTTCGCGATGCTGATGCCCGACGCGCTGCACAAGGGCAGCAAGTACACCGGCATCGAGTTCGACGGGCCGACCGCGCTCATCAGCCGGCTGCTGTCGCCGCAGCAGAACATGCTGCACGACGACTTCACCAAGCGCCGTGTGCCCAAGGACTACTTCGACATCGCCATCGGCAACCCGCCGTTTGCGAAAACGAAGATCGTCGCCGACCCCGAGTACGCGAAGCTCAACCTGTCGCTGCACGACTACTTCTTCGCCAAGGCCATCGACCGCGTGCGTCCGGGCGGGCTGCTCGTGTTCGTCACCAGCCACTACACGCTCGACAAGCAGACCGACAAGGCCCGCAAGTACCTCGCCGAGCGTGCCGATCTGCTCGGCGCGATCCGCCTGCCGCAGACCGCCTTCAGCGACAACGCCGGCACCAAGGTCGTGACCGACGTGATCTTCCTGCGCAAGCGCGCACCCGGGGAGGCAAGCGCGGGCCCCGCGTGGCAGGGCGTGACGAAGATCGACACCAAGGACGGCCCGGTGGGCGTCAACGAGTACTTCGCCGCGCATCCCGAGATGGTGCTCGGGCAGCAGCGCCTGTCGGGCCACCGCGACGACCGCGACCGCTACATCAGCGGGCTGCGCAGCGACGGCGAGTACACGGTCGTCTCGTACGACGACAGCGCCGCCGAGCTCGACGCGAAGTTCGCCAAGGCCGTCGAGCAACTGCCCGCCAACGCCTACTCGCCGCTGCAGCAAGACAGCGCCACTGTGAAGCGCGAGACCGCGCGCATCGACTTCGACCCGAAGGTCAAGCGCGAGGGGGTCGTGTACCTGGCCGACGACGGCACGCTGATGCGCGTCAAGGACGGCACCGGCAAGGCGCTGGCCGACGAAGTGAAGCTGTCCGACAAGGACGCGCAGTGGTTCAAGGGCTATGTGGGCATCCGCGAGCTCGTGCAGCAGGCGCGCGCCGCGCAGTTCGTCGACGCCGACTGGGAAGGCGCGCTGAAGAAGCTGAACAAGGCCTACGACGCGTTCCGCAAGGCGCACGGGCCGCTGCTCGACTTTCGCGTGCAGGTCCGCAAGTCCACCGACGACGAGGGCAACGTCGTCGAAACCGCGACCCGCGTCTACAAGAATCGCCGGCTGTTCCGCGAGGACTACGACGCGGCCGTCGTGACCTCGCTCGAAACCGAGACCGAGGCCGGCGACATCGTCAAGGCGACGTTCCTGAAGGAGCGCACGATCGGCAAGCCGGTGACGCGCGACGTGAAGACCATCGGCGACGCGCTGGCGGTCTCGCTGGACGAAACCGGCAAGCTCGACCTCGACGACATCGGGCAGCGCCTGAACCTCACCCGCGACGACACCATCGAGGCGCTCGGCAACCAGGTCTACCGCACCCCGCAGGGGCAGTGGCAGCTCGCCGACGAGTACCTGTCGGGCAACGTGGTCGAAAAGCTCGCCGAAGCGATGGACGCTGCGGCCGCCGACCCCGCGCTCGAGCGCAACGTCGAGGCCCTGAAAGCGGTGCAGCCCGACAAGCTCGGCCCGTCGCAGATCACGGTCAAGCTCGGCACGACTTGGGTGCCCGCCAAGCACGTCGACGTGTTCGCCAAGGTGCTCGAAGCCGGGGACGTCACCTTCGACCACAAGACCGAAACCTGGCAGGTTGAGGGCTCCACGTCGCGCTGGAAGGGCGGCACGGCTTCCGAGTACGGCACTGCGCTGCGCTCGCCGTCGTGGATTCTCGAAGCGGTGCTCAACAGCCGCGTCATCAAGGTCGAAATCCTCGACAGCGACAGGAAGATCGACCGCGAGCGCACCGAGAAGGCCACCACCGCGGCCAACGAAGTGGCGCGCAAGATGCGCGAGAAGTTCAAGTCGTGGGTGTGGACCGACACCGACCGCGCCGTCGAGCTCGTCGAGCTCTACAACGAGCAGTTCAACAACATCGCGCCGCGCGCCTTCGACGGCTCGCACCTGACGCTGCCCGGCGTGTCGCTGCGCTACAAGCTGCACCCGCACCAGCTGCGCGCCATCTGGCGGCAGATCCAGACCGGCAACGCCTACCTCGCGCACGCGGTGGGCGCCGGCAAGACACTGGAGATGATCGCCGGCGGCATGGAGCAAAAGCGCCTCGGGCTGATCCGCAAGCCGATGTACGTGGTGCCCAACCACATGCTCGAGCAGTTCGCCAACGAGTTCATGGACGCGTACCCGCTGGCCAACGTGATGGTCGCCGACGACGAGAACTTCTCGAAGGAACGGCGCAAGGCGTTCGTCGCCGCGGCCACGCTCAACGCACCCGACGCGATCGTCATCACGCACAGCGCATTCGAGCGCATCGGCGTGAAGGAAGAAAGCGTCAAGCCGATCCGCGACGCGATCGTCGGCGACCTGCACGCCGCGCTGCACGACACCGGCAAGGACGAGCGCGTGAAGCGCCAGCGCCTGGAGCAGCAGATCGAGCAGACCAAGCAGCGCTTCGACAAGATCGTGGGCGCTGGCACCAAGGACTCGACGACGCACTTCGAGGACATGGGCGTCGACTTCGTCTACGTCGACGAGGCGCACACGTTCCGCAAGCTCGACTTCACGACCAACCAGCAGATCAAGGGCATCGACCCCACCGGGTCGCGCCGCGCGCTGGACCTGTACGTGAAGACACGGTTGCTCGAAGCCCGGCGCCCGGGCCGCTCGATGGCGTTCGCCTCGGGGACGGCGGTCACCAACACGATGGGCGAGCTCTACACGGTGATGCGCTTTTTCGCGCAGGCCGAGCTCGAGCGCTCGGGCATCTCGACCTTCGACGCGTGGAGCCGGCAGTTCGCCGAGTCGGTGACGGCGCTCGAAGCCAACGCGGCCGGCGTCTACGAGCCGGTCACGCGCTTCGCGAAGTTCGTCAACATCCCCGAGCTGATGAGCCGGGTGCGCATGTTCATGGACGTGCTCAACTCGGAGCACCTGGGCGCGCTCGTCGAGCGCCCCGACCTCGAGGGCGGCAAGCCGAACCTCGTGGTGGTGCCGGCCACCCTCGCGCTGCAGCGCTACATGAGAACGGTGCTCGAGCCGCGCGTCGCCGCGTCGCGCGCGTTCAGGCAGCGCCCGGGGCACCCCAACCCCGACCCGATGATCGCCATCATCAGCGACGGCCGCTTCGCGTCGCTCGACCCGCGGTTCTTTGGCGCCGAAGTCAAGGCGGACACGCCGACCAAGCTGACCGAGATGGGCGATGCCGTGGCCGCCGAGTACAAGGCGACCGCCGGCAACTCCTATCAGGACGTCGACGGGCGCGACGAGCCGGTCAAGGGCTCGACGCAGATGGTGTTCTACAACCTCGGGTTCGGCCAGGCGAGCCAGACCAACCGCGGCTTCAACGCGCGCACCGCGTTCACCAAACGCCTCGTCGAGAAGGGCATCAAGCGCGAGCACATCACGTGGTTCGACGACGCCGACTCGGACGCCAAGAAGGAAGCGGTGTTCAAGGCGATGCGCGCCGGTCAGATCCGCGTGCTGATCGGCTCGGCCAAGAAGATGGGCACCGGCGTCAACGTGCAGAAGCGCCTGTCGATGCTGCACTACTTCGACGCGCCCTGGTACCCGGCCGACATCGAGCAGCCGCACGGCCGCATCCTGCGCCAGGGCAACCAGAACCCGGTCGTGCGCATCAATTGGTACACGACCAAGGGCTCGTACGACTCGACCATGTGGGACATGGTCGCGCGCAAGCAGCGCTTCATCGATCAGGCGTTTGCCGGCGACAAGACGCTGCGCACGATGGAGGACCTGAGCGAGGCGTCGCTGTACGAGCAGGCCGCCGCACTCGCCTCGGGCGACCCGCGCGCCATCCAGCTCGCCGGGCTGAAGCAGGACGTGGAACGCCTGGAGCGCTTGCAGGCCGCGCACGCGAGCGAGCAGATCAGCGTGAAGTGGGCGGTACAGACCGAGCAGTCGCACGTCGCCTCGCACACGGCCGAGGAAAAGAAGCTCGCCGCGGCGTTCAAGGCGATCGGCGAGCGCTACGTGTCGTGGGACGGTGGCAAGGTCGGCTCGGTGCACTACGCCAAGCACGGCGAGTTCGGCGAAGCCCTCAAGCGGGCCTTCAACCGCGTCGCCCTCGAGCGCACCGGCGACGACAGCAAGGCGTGGACGCAGCTCGGCAGCATCGAGGGCATGCCGATCAAGATGCGCCCGTACATGAACAACAAGGACAAGCCCGAGGGCTTCGTCGTCTACCTCGACCTCGGGCCGCTGAGCGAGCACATCTTCAGCTCGGACGGCCAACTGCCGCCGGACACCAACACCGTCGCCCTCGCGCAAAACCTGTTCCGCCCGCTCAATGCGATCGAGGGCAAATTGGCGCAGGCGCGGGCCGGCATCACGCGCGCGGACGCCGAGCTCGTGCGGCTCAACAAGAAGCTCGGCGCCCCCTTCGAGTACACGCAGGAGCTCGTCGAGAAGTACGCCGATCTCAAGCGGCTCGAGGACTCGCTGAAGGACGACGGCGACACGGCGAAGAAGGCGGCCGCGGGCGGCGTGCGCGAAAGCGAGGCGATCGAGAAGTGGGCGCGCGAAACGGGCGCGATCACGCCGCCGTTCCGCCGCGACGACGAGGACGCCGGGGCCGGGCTCCCGGCCGACGTGCTGCGCAAGCACGTGCGTGCGATAGCAGCACAGTGGGCCAACGCCCCGCGCGTGTACGTCGTGGGCGGGCTCAACGACGCGATGGTCCCGCAGGCCGTGCGCGACGAGGACAAGCGCCAGCGCGAGGGCAAGGCCAAGGGCGACCCGCAGGCGTTCCAGTTCGGCGGCGCCGTGTACCTCGTGGCCCCGCAGATCGCGAACACCGACCAGGCCACGCGCGCGCTGCTGCACGAAGTGCTCGGTCACGCCGGGCTGCGCGGCACGTTCGGCAAGGACTTCGCAGTACTGCTCGACGCTATTGCGAAAATGCGAAAGGCCGACCTCGAGGCCGCAGCGCAGCATTACGGACTCGACCTTGCCAACGAGGCCGACCGGCGCATCGCTGCCGAGGAAGTGCTCGCCAAGATGGCCGAGACGCAGCCTACGCTCGGGTGGGTGCGCAAGGCGATCGCCGCCATCCGCTCCTGGCTGCGCAGCGCGGGCTTCAAGCTCGAGCTCACCGACGACGAGATTGTTCGCGAGCTGATCCTGCCGGCGCGTGCGTTCATCGAGCGCGGTACGCAGCGCCCCGACGCCACCGACACCCCGGCATTCAGCCGCAGCGGCGAGTTCCTCGACACGATGCGCCAGGCCGCCACCAAGCGCGGGCTGTCCAACCTCATCGCCGACCTGTTCAACAAGCAGCCCGGCACCTTCAATTGGTGGCATCGGTCGGTGGGAACGCAGTTCCACAAGGCACGCGTGAATGCGGAGTTCCGCCCGGTGTACGAGGGCGCGCAGGACTTCATGCACGACACGTCCGCGTTCGCCCAGGACGCGGCCGAGTACGCACCGAGCCTGCTCCCGCAGCTCAAGCAGTTCAGCGACATCTGGCGCCCGATCGCGCTGTCGGCCGCCGACGCCAAGGCGCTCGCGCCGGCGGTGTTCACCGGCACGCTGACCGACACCATCTACGGCGCCGGCGAGCTGGCCAGCCGCTTCGGGTTGAACGCCAAGCAGATCGGCCAGTACGAGCAGTTCCGCGCCGCGACCGATCGCTCGCTCGACACGCTCGTCGCGAGCGAAGTCGCGCGCTACCTCGCGGCCGACTCGAGCATCCCGCGCGCCTTCAAGGACATGGTGTCTGACGGCGACGTGGGGCGCTTCAAGGGGCTCGTGACGCTGTACCTACAGAACAAGCTCGCCGAGGCCGACGCCGAGCTCGCGCGCGTGCGCCTGGCCAACCGGCGCGAGCTGGCGGCACTGCACGCGCGCCACCGCGAGGAGCGCGCCGCGGTGCGCGCCGGCGGCATGCTGTCGATCGAGCAGCGCCTCGAGGACGAGCTCGACGCCATGAAGGCGCAGCACGAGCAGGACCTCGGGCAAGCGCAGGCCGCGCGCGACAAGGCCGAGACGGTGCGCGCCGCGGTGGCCACCAAGTACGAGAAGGTCGACAAGCTGAAACGCGAGGGCTACGCGCCCCTGATGCGCTTCGGCAAGTACGCGGTGCACGTGACCGAGACGAACGCGGACGGCGAGGAGGAGACGATCCACTTCTCCCTGCACGAAAGCCAGCGCGAGGCCAACGCCCTGGCGCGCACGCGCCGCGAGCGGCGCACCCCCCGCGAGCACGTCTACCAGAACGAGATGCCGCAGGAGACGTACAAGCTGTTCAACGGGCTCAACCCGGAGACCGTCGCGCTGTTCGCCGAGCTGTCGGGCATGGAGCAGACCGACGCCATGCAGGAGTACTTGAAGCTCGCGATCGCCAACCGCTCGGCGCTCAAGCGCCTGATCCACCGCAAGGGCACGCCGGGCTACTCCGAGGACGCGAGCCGCGTGCTGGCCGCGTTCGTGACGTCCAACGCGCGGCAGTCCTCGCTGAACCTGCACATGCACGGGCTCGACGCGGCGATCGCCGACATGGAAAAGCGCCGCGTCACCGGCGGCGTCATCGACGAGGCGATCAAGCTGCGCGACTACATCAAGCACCCGCAGGAGGAGGCGCGCCACGTGCGCTCGCTGCTGTTCGTGCAGTACCTGGGCGGCTCGGTCGCGTCGGCGCTCGTGAACATGACGCAGCCGCTGACCATGACGTACCCGTACCTCGCGCAGTGGGGCGGCGCGGTGAAGGCCGCGGCGCGCGTTATGCAGGCTACGAAGCAATCCCTGCATAGGCAGACCGGCGCACTGGGCGACGCACTGCACCGCGCCGAGCGCGACGGCGTCATCCAGCCGCAGGAAATCCACCAGCTGCAGGCCGAGGCAACGCGCGGGCTCGGCAGCAACCAGGCCATACGCCGCGTGCTGTTCGCGTGGGGGAGCTTGTTCTCGCTGGCCGAGCAGTTCAACCGCCGCTCGACGTTCATCGCCGCGTGGAACACCGCCACCGCCGAGGGCATCGCCAACCCGTTCGACTTCGCCATCGAGGCCGTCGAGCAGACGCAGGGCGTCTACAACAAGGGCAACCGCCCCAACTGGGCGCGCGGCGCGGTGGGCGCAACGATCTTCACCTTCAAGCAGTTCAGCATCAGCTACGTGGAGTTCCTCAAGCGCCTTCCGCGCAAGCAGCAGATGCTCGCGCTCGGGGTGCTGATGCTGGCCGCCGGCGTACAGGGCCTGCCCGGCGCCGACGACCTCGACGACCTGCTCGATACGCTGTGGCAGGCGCTCGGCTACGACACCAACACCAAGCTGGCCAAGCAGCGTTTCCTGACCGAAGTGTTCGGCGCTGGCGGGGCGGACTTCATCCTGCACGGCTTCAGCGCGCTTCCGGGCTTCCCGCTCGACGTGAGCGCGCGCATGGGACTGGGCAACCTGATCCCCGGTACCAGCCTGCTGCTCAAGTCGAACATCCGCAAGCAGGACGAAGTACTCGAAGTACTCGGGCCCGCCGGCGGCATGGCGCGCGACGTGGCGCGGGGCATCAGCGACGGCACCCCGAGCAAGTTCCTGCCCACCGCGTTCCGCAACATGGGCAAGTCGGCCGACATGATCGACACCGGCTGGTACCGCGACGACCAGGGGCGCAAGGTGCGGCCCACCGACGAGACGGACGCCTTCGTCAAGTTCCTGGGCTTCCAGCCCGCGCACGTGGCGCGCGAGTCGCGCATGCTGCACCAGGCCGACCAGCAGAAGAACCTCGCCAAGGTCACCGAGGACGAGATTGCCGACAAGTGGGCGCGCGGGGTGGCCGAGAAGGACGCCGACACGGTGACCGAGGCGCGCAAGCAACTCGCCCAGTGGAACCGCGACAACCCGGGCACGCCCATCCGCATCTCGCCGCGCCAGATCCGCGGCCGGGTGCAGGACATGAACCGCACGCGTGAGCAAAGGTTCCTGCGCTCTACACCCAAGGAGTTGCGCGGCACAATCCTGCAGTGATCGGCACCCTCGCCATCGTTGCAGGCTACGCGTGGCTCATCGTCAGCTACGGATGGACCGGCGCCGGCCTGGCTGCCTCGCACGCGGTCATGCTGCTCGTCATCATGTGGGCCTGCCACCATGGAAATCGGGATCGACTTCAGCGCCGGCGACGATCAGACCGTGATATGGATCAGCGGCGCCCGCCGTAGCGGCCGCACCCACTTCGTGAACACGCTCGCCAACTCGACGACGATCCGCACCGGCGACGCGCTGAAGGCGATCCTGAAGGTGCAGGCCGACCTCGCGCCTCGGATGTTCTTGGGCGGCCCGGTGCACTCGTGGATGGGCGTCAGCTTGCGCGAAAGCCTGCTCGCGGTGAAGGCCGTGCCGGCGCGCATCCACAAAAAACGTCGTTGGGACCGCTCAGGTGGCTACCATGCGCGCGTGCAAAAGAAGTGGCGCAAGCGCTTCGGCACTGTCGACGAGCCCTGCGTCTACAAGCTCGACATGGGCATGCTCGGCGGCCGCGGCCCGATGTTCGTGATCCACCCGGCACTGATGGACCGCCTTCGCGCGGGAGGCGTGAAGTTCCCGACCTCACGTGACCTGAGTGGAGACTTCCGATGACCGAGCAGGAGCAAGAAGACCTCATCCAAGCGGCCAAGCTGACCGCCCCGCGCCTGACGCCCACCGACATCTACGCGACGATCGTCGACGAGCAGTACTACGTGTTTCCACGTACCGCGCACACGGTGTGCTGCCTGATCTTGCGCAACGGGTTCACCGTGATCGGCGAAAGCGCGTGCGCTTCGCATCAGAACTTCAACCCCGACATCGGTCGCAAGATCGCCTTCGAGCACGCCCGGCAGAAGATTTGGCAGCTCGAGGGCTACCTGCTCGTCGACCGGCTGCACGGCCAGCAAAGGCTGGCCAACAACGTCTTCACGGACGGGCGCTCGGCCGCTGCCTTCAAGTCGGGCCAGGGCGGCTGAAACGCCTCGTTGCGTGACTTCTGCCCCCGGCACCATGCCCGGGGGCCGTCAGAATGGCCTTCGCACATGGGCCTTTGCTGGCCCTCAACCGCGAGCGACCGCTAACCCGGACAATTCCGGGGCACGCACGCCCGCTACCGAACCGTCGATCCCCCGCGAGCTCTGGTTTTCGGTCGCTTGCGGGCGTGCCCTTTCGCCAAGGACCACGATCGATCGATGGATGCCCTGAACAGCCTTATCGGCCGCCTCGCGCGCCGGCTGCGCAAGCTGCTGGAAGCGCTCGAGCGCCACTGCGAGCGCCGCAAGCGAGGCGTGCTCGTCTTCCCGCCCCTGGACTACTGACGTATGAGCGTCGACCTCACCATCGCGAACTCGCTGCTTAGCGCGCTGCTGATGGTGGTGGTGGGCGGGGCTGCGCTCAACCCGTGGCTGGCGCTGAGCGCCGGCATGCGCGTGGGCCTGGCCACCATGGGCGCCGGCTTCGCGATGGGCGCCGCGCCCCTGTTCGACGACCCTGACGTGGGCCTGATGGTGGCGTCGCAGCTGCTGACGCACGCGGGCATCGTCATCGTCATCGCCCGCGTGCTGGTGCTCTACATCGAGCCCGTGCACCACGCGCCGCCGGCGTCGCGCCTGCCCTGGCCGACCACGGTGTGGGGAGGCGACAAGCGATGAGCGACGACCTGCGCCACTTGCGCTTCGGCGTGGCCTGGGGCGGACACCACGGCCATCTGTGGGGCAACGGCGTGGATTCGTACCTGCGCGATCGCCCGGTCATCCCGGGGCTGATCCCCTTCGCCGAGCTGCGCTACCAGCCCTACATGCACGCGTGGTCGGTGCTGCGCCGCAATCAGTGGATGGACCTCACGGAGGAGGAGCGCGAGTTCATCGACGTGTGGATCCACAAGGTGACGATGGACCAGCGCGACCCGCTCAAGCCGTGGGACGGCAACGACCGACGACGACGCCCGCGCAAGGACGCGGACCCGAGCGCTACAGCACTGGCCGCATAAAGAACACAAAGGGGGAGGGGAAATGGTGACGATCCAGACGCTGCTTGCAGCGCACGTAGAGCCGACCATCGCGCGCGTCTTCGCGCCGCTGATGGCAGACATCCTGCCGCGCTTTCAGATCGACACGCGATCGCGTGTGGCCGCGTTCATCGCGCAGGCGACGCATGAAAGCAATTACCTGTCGCGACTCGAGGAGGGCCTGCGCTACACCACGCCCGAGCGCGTGCGCGCCATGTTCAGCTCGCGCGTGCCCTCGCTGGCCGAGGCGTCCAAGCTGCTGCGCAACGGGCCGCTGCTGGCCAACACGGTGTACTCCAACCGCTACGGCAACGGCGACTTCGCCAGCGGCGACGGGTGGCGCTTTCGCGGCCGCGGCACCTTCCAGTTGACCTTTCGCGCGAACTACCGCGCCGCGGCCCTGGCGCTCGGCCATCCGTACGAGGAGCAGCCGGAGCTCGTGGCCACGCCGCTGCACGCGGTGCTGACCTCGGCGCACTACTTCGTGTCGCGCGGCTGCCTGGCGCTCGCGGACGCGGCGCTGATCGACGAAGTGACCCGCAAGATCAACCCGGCCATGGTGGCGGCCAACGAGCGGCGCCAGCACTACGAATCGCTGTCGCTCGAGCTCGCGACCGAAGGGGCGTTCGCATGATCGGCGGCTACGGGCCGCTGATCGCGGTGGTGGCGGTGCTGCTCGGCAGCATCGGCTCGTTCGCCTACGGCATCAGCACGGGCGAGGACCGCTGCACCGCGCGCGGCACGCGCGACGAGCAGATCCGCCAGCGCACTTTCGAAGACGCACAGAAGGGAACGGCCAATGCGATCGCGCAGATCGAAATCAAGCACACCACGATCCACGCGGCCGTCGAGCGCGAGGTTCGGACAAGGGTTGAGTACCGCACTTGCGTGCATGCTCCTGACGTCGTGCGGGGCATCAATGCCGCGCTCAGCGGACGGCCCGACGCCCCTGATCCTGGCAAGCTGCCCGCGGGAACTACCCCCGCTCGCTGACGACACGTTCGGGGGCACGACGCGCGCGCTGCTCGACGTCACCAGGATCTACCACCGCTGCGCGACCGCCGCGCTCGGCAAGCCCTGATGCATGGGGAGCGAAACCTCCACCACTGGGAGTGGCGCGTCATCGATGGCGAGCGTCGACGCGTGCCGATCGCGTTTACGTGCCTGTGCGGCATGCCTGCCTGCTACGGCTATGGTGGGCGATGGCTGTGCACCGAGTGCTACCTCACCATCGTGCACCGATGCGCGACCGCAGCGCTTGGCGTTGCCCCGGCAGGAAAGTAGGCTGCATGCGCAGCGCCAACTCGTCGTTGTCGGCGAACAGCAGCAGCTGCCCCTCGAGCAGCCCGTGCAGGCGCACGGCGTAGATCGTCAGGATCAGGGGCAGGACGGGGCGCAGTCCGTCCTCGAGCGGCGCGGGCATCGCGATGCGCACGCGGCCGTGCTGGCGCAGCATCTCCCAGGCCCACGCGTCGAGCTCGACCACGGTGATCGGCTCGGCGTCGATCGCGGAGTACAGGACGGCGCGCATGGGCCGGAAGTGTGCGGGGATTTTTGACCGGCACGAAACGCCAACCGGGCAAAGCGTGAACGGCGTACAGAGGGAAGCGCCGATGCACGGGCTGCACGCGCCGTTCTCGAAATCCGGTTCACGGGTTCACCCGTGACGAGGGTTCGAATCCCTCCCTTTCCGCCAAATCAATGACTTAGCGTCGGTTCTCAGGCTGCCGCCTTCGGCTTCGTGTGCGGGACTTTTCGCCCGATCTTGCCCACGGCGTCGGCCAGTTTGCGCGCCGTGAGGTGGCTGTAGCGCTTCGTCGAGCGCGGGTCACGGTGCCCGAGTACGGTGCCGACCGTGTAGAGATCCTCGCCGGCGTTGACCATCTCCGAGGCGGCGCTGTGGCGCAGGTCGTGGATGCGCACGTGCTGCAAGCCGACCCGGCGCCGAGCTCTGTCGAACCCGTGCTCGAGCGCGTTCTTGTCGGCCGCCAGGGGCAGATAGCGCAGCAGGGTGCGCAGCTTCGGGTGCACGGGCAGCGCGCGCACGTCGTCGTTCTTGGTGTCGCGCAGCAGTAGCAGGTCCCCGTCGACCTCGACGCGCTGCAGCTCGCCGAGCCGCATGCCGGTATAGAACGCCGCGCGGACGAGCACGCACACGTCGCGGCGATCGGCCGCGCGCGCTAGGCGCAGCATGTCGCGTCGGTCGGCGTACACGTGGCGCTCGTTGCGCACCTTCGGCAACTGCATGCGCGACGTCGGATCGTGCTTGCTGATGCCGTGGTGCTTCCACGCGTGCCTGCAGGCGGCTTTGAGACACGCGAGCCGGTTGCGGATGGTGGCCGGTGCCACCGGGCGCCCGCGTTCCCCCACGGGGTTGTCGCGCACCGCCTTCGCGACCTCGTGCAGCGCACTGAGCGGCTTGCCGAGGTACGCCCACGCGATCGCCGCAAGGTGCTCGGCCGTGGCCTTGAACGATTTGAGCTGCGTCTTGTCCTTCAGGTACAGGACAACGGCCTCGTCGATCAGTCGGTCGTCCTCTTGTACGCCAGTCGCAATGGCGTAGAGGCGTGCCGATTCGGTGCGGTCGAATTTGTCAGCCTGGGCTTGACTCCAGCCGCGCGGAAGCAGGCGGTTAGCTCGCTTCCGCTCACCTTCAATGTAGCGGTCGAACTCGTAGCGCCAGCGGTGATTCCGCTTGTCCCATCGGATCGACATGCGTTGCGGTACGCCTCCACGTCCTCAGGCGCAAAGCGTAGCGCATCGCCGTGCCGGTACCCGGGCAGCTTCCCGCGATGGTGCTCGGCGTACACCAGCGTGCGGCTGATGCCGAGCAGCTTGGCGACGGCGCGCGCGGTCAGCATGTCACTGCTTGCCTTTGTGCACCCACACTGACACGCCGGTGACGGGGTCCGTCGAGTGGATCACCGGAGCGCACCAGCACCGCGGCGACGCAATGTGCTCGGGCTGACCCTCGAGCGCGGCGCGTACCTCGTCCTCCATCGCTTGGCTCACGACAGACTGCGGACAGTCCCGCTGATGGTCCTCGACCTCGGCCCACAGGCGGCGTAGCAGATCGATCACGGCTTTCCCCCGCTGCGCAGGTACGCGTGTATCGCGTGCTCGGCGCACAAGTGCAGATCCGGGTTGCCTTCGATCGGTTTCGCGTGCTCCTTGCACAGCGGCTTGCTGCACGTGGTGCCCTCGCCGGTCTGCCAGTCGCACGCAAAGTTGGCGAGTTGCATGCACAGCTCGGGCTTGCCGTCGATTTCGATCTTCGCGCAGCACGGGGGCGGGGCGCGCTTCTTGTCCCTGCGGCCAAGCCGCATGTGCACCATCGAGCCGTTGACGCGGTACCAGACCATCAGCGGACCTCCATGCGCCGGCGCGCTTCTTTGGTGGCGGCGCGCTCGGCGTTGCGGCGCACGATGCACGGGGCTTCGCTGTAGCATGCCTTGCAGATTTTGCGAAAGCCGTGCGGCCCGTTCTTGTCGCGGTAGAAGTACTGCGGGCCCTCGCTCACGGGGACCTCGAAGCGGCACTGCCGGTACAGGCAACGCAGCAGCGGCTCGCTCATGTGCGCCTCGGCAAGCAGCTAAAGCTCAGCCCGCAGTGCGGGCACGTGCACACCACGAGGTTAAAGAACGGCATGCCCTCCTTGGCCTCGGGGTGGTGCCAGCGGTACTTGTCCTTGTCGGCCTCGGGCATGGGCGACTCGGCCGTGCAGTTGCGGTGCTCAAGGTGCCCGAACTGCAGATCGTTGAGCGAGCGCACCAAGTCGTCGGCGTTCATAGTGGCAGCTCCGGTTGCACCGCGCGGCGCTCGGCCTCGCGCACCTTCTCGAGCGTGGCGAGCACGGCTTCCATCTCGGCAATGCGCCGCTCGGCGCGCGCGAGCGTCATGCCGAATTTGCCCTCGTTGGCCCACGTCGGGTACAGGTGCCGGCGCATGCGCAGTTCGTCCTTGACCGCGGCGATCTGGCGCTCAATGGGGATGGGGGTGTCGCTCATGGCGTCGGCTCGAAGTAGCGCCCGCTGTTCTTGGAAACCTCGGGGCGCAGTGTGGGCGGCGGCTTCACGGTGAACACCGTGCCGCCGAACTCGACGATTTGTGTGCCGCGCAGGAATGCGGTCACATCGACATCGGTGCCCGCCGCCATGCGGCGTTGGTGCGCCGCCACCAAGTGCAGGATCGGGCGCTTGCGCCCGGTCGCGCTCATCGGCAGCGAGCGCGCGTACAGCAGCGACTTGATTTCCTCGCGCATGCAGCCCACGTGCGCGAGCGCGCCCTTCTCGCGCGCAGTGATCGACCAGCAAAAGCGCCGGTCGGCCAGCGCCTGCAGCGTCATCGAGCCCCATACGCTCGTCTCGTGCAGCACCGGCGCGTCGGTTTCGATGACCCCGGCCGGATGGCCTGCGTTGTAGTGCGCCGACGAAACCCGCTGCACGCACGAGGCGACCTCGCCGCGGCTCGTGACCGTGAAGTAGCGCCGCTCGCCTTCGACGCCGTCCTTCGTGGCAGCGAGCTGCAGCATTTCGTACAGCGTGCCGCCCCTGCGCTTGTTCCAGTAGCGGCCGAGCGCCGGCGCCTGCCGGATGTAGTGGGCTGCGAAATACGCGTCGGGGAACGTCTCGAAGATGCGCCCCTCGGCGCGATGCCCGGTGAGCCCCTGCTTTGGCAGCGGGTCGTTGTCCACGTCGAAAAGCCAGTCGCGCTCGGGGTCCAACACCGCCTGGAAGATGCGCGAGGGGCTGACGACGTACGGGCCGATCGAGCGCAGCATCGCGAACTGCTCGGGCGTCATGCGGTCGGCCGGCGGCGCCCCGCGGTTCTTGTGCAGCTTCGTCTCGAAGAAGGCGATCAGCGCCGCGGCGACGACGTCCTCGAACGCCTCGCCCCAGTAGTCGCTGCGTTCCTCCTGGCGCTGTGCGATGAGTTGTTCCACCGCCGCGATGTGTTCAGCTTTGGTCTGCATGGCGGCCTCACAGGATCATGCGCAGCGGGATCGCCACGACGTCGGCGCTCGGTGCGCGGTGCTCCTGCAGCTCACGCTGGAACTGCGACGCGTCGTGATCGTTGTGCACGGCGATGCGCGTGACGTAGCAGTGCACGGGCACGCCGGCGGCCGTGTGGCCTTCCCATATCCGCGCCTCAACGCCGCCGTTGAGCGTGACGATCTTGCTGGTGCTGTCGATCAGGATTCGCACGGTGCTTCCTTTCAGGCTTGGCGGATGAGTTGACGCAGCCACTGCGCGCCGCCCTTGCGCATCAGCTTGCGGCGGTCCGACTTGCTGAGCCGCAGCGCGAAGCGCTCGGTCAGGTCGTTCGGACGCGGTACGGGTTTGGGGGATTGGTACTGCCTCATAGCGCGTCCACGAGGGTCAGGCCCACGTGCCCGTCGACGTAGTCCTTCTCGGTGATCGTGATGTGCGTGCCCTTGGGTAAGAACGGCAGATCGAGGACGCTGAACGCGCGCCGCTCCTGCAGGCACTCGCGCAGCGCATCGCGCCGGATCTTGTCGACGCGCTTGGCCTCGGCAATCTCGCGCTGCACGTACGCGCGCGCCTTGGTCATCGTGCCCCGCGCCCACGCGCCGGCGGCTTCGGCGACCAAGACCAGCGCGGCGATCTCCTCCAAGTGCACGCGCGCGAACAGCTCGGACTCGTCGCGAAAGTGCTTGTCGTGGCCGTGCTCGGCGAAGTACTCGAGCGTGGCGATGTGTTCGGCAACGGTGCTCATCAGGGTTGCTCCTTCTCAATCTGCCGCTTGACCTCCTCGAGGCGTTTCACCCAGGCCTCGGGGCTGTCGAAGGTGTACCGGGTGCCGCCGTCGTGCATGTTCAGCAGGCTCGCGTAGTGCGACTGCAGCTTGACCGACTCGGCGAGCGCTTCGCGGCTGTTCCAGGCCTCGACGAGCCAGTGCGCGAGCTTGCCCGCGTACCCCGCCATGTGAATGACCATGGGACAGTCGCAGTGCAGCAGGTCGCCCTCCTCCTGCCACCCCGGCGGGATGACGATGTCGTAGCCCGTGACCTCGTCGTCGATGCGGTACGTTCTGATGATGGCGCGCTCGCTCATCGCTTGCTCCAGTCGTGGCGACGCCGGCGCTGCGGGGTGCGCTCGAGCGCTTCGCTGATGCGCGCCAGCGATTCGGCAGCGCGCGGGTTCTCCCGCACGAGCTGCTCGGCCTGGCGCACGTACTCGGCACGCACGTACTCGGCACCGCGGCACACGTGCGTCATGCCGGCGCGCTGCTCGTCGGTGATTTGCGAGTGGTTGATGCACTCGAAGTCGATCGTGCGCATCAGCTTCTTGCCGTCCATGATCTGCACGGAGATGCACGTCGGCGGCGGCCAGTCGACGCCCACGTCCTTGCACGTGATGCGCTTGATGCCGAGCTCGCCAAAGTCAAACTGGCAGTAGTCGTCCTCGTACGTCATGACTGCACTCCCGCGCGCCGCAGCGCGTCGTTGAGCTTGTCGCGCAGCAGCACGATGTAGGCGTGATGCAGGCGCCCGCCGCTCAGGGCGTCGGCGAGCTTGGCCTGTAGCTCCGGGCGACTCAGCGCGCCGTTGCAGTGGCCGAGGTTGAGCAGCAGCCGCTCGAAGTCGTCGAAGTCGCTCATGCTGCCCTCCGCATCGCCCCGGCGGGGCAGTCGGGGCACGCGATGAAGATGGGCGCGCCGCCCTCGCTGAACCCCGTCATCACTTGGCCGACACCCTGGCACGTGCTGCAGGCCCCGTCGAACAGCGATTCGTTCTGCGACGACACGACGCCGCTGCCCTCGCCGGCGATCGCGGGCACGGTCTGCACCGACTCGGCCGCCGGCGCGGCGTACAGCTCGCGCAGCATGACCTCGCGCGAATGCAGCATGCCCATGTGACCCATGATTTCGCGGTTGACCTTGTTGGTGCCGATGCGCAGGGACCAGCGCGTGACGCCGTCGTTCAGGGGCTCGAAGCGCACGTTGTCGACCTTCAGCCCCTCGAGCGCGACTTGCCACTCGTTGTCGACCCCGTAGACGATGTGCGCGCGCCAGTCGTGGACCTCGATGCCAAGGTGCATCTCGGTGACGACGCCGTTGCGCAGCTTGGGCCTGTCGACGGCTTCGAGCCCCGGCAAGTCGCCCTGCCGCAGCGCGCCCGGCTCGGCGGGCTCGTACAGCATGTGCAGGATGCGGGGGTCGACGTCGTACAGCACCGTGTTCGGTACGTCGAACTCGAGCCCCGCGGACACAGCGGGTTCGCGCTGATCGCCGTGCTTCTCGCTGCGCACGGTCACGCTGGTGACGATGGCCCGTACGGGCTCGTAGATGCTGAACATTGGTTTCCTCGCTTTCAGTCGTGTGGGCCGAATGGGGTGTTGCCCCTGTCGCCCATGTAGCCGCGCACGCGCGGCGCCTGCTTGACCTTGCGCAACTCGGTGGCGAGCGCGGCGATGGTCTTGTCGCTCACGACGCCGCCGAGCAGCGCCTGCAGTACTTCCTCGGCGAGCTCGGCGCTCAGCGCGACGGTGCGCGGCCGTTCGGGCTCGCCCTCGATGAGCGGCCCTCCGTCGTGCACCGGGTAGCACGCGTACTTGCCGACCATGCGCCGGCGCTCCTCGAGCGAGAAGCCGTAGCTGTCGGGCGCCCACTGCAAGATGGGCTTGTCCTCGGCGCCGCCGACGAGCGCGATCTGCACGCAGAACTTCGGGCGGCCCGGGGGTGCCTTCGTGGCCGCGACGATCGCCGCGGTGACGCTGTCGAAGCCCGCAGCGCGCGCGACCTCGCGCATGTGCTCGTACAACTCCGCGTGGTGCTTGGTGCGGCCGAGGGTCACAGTTGCCCCCGCTCAAAGGACGCGCGAATCTCCTGCGCGCACTGCTCGAGGATCGCCGGCAGCCGGATCAAGTCCGGGCCGGTGCCCTGCACGGACATGCCGGTGCCGCGCACGCCGTCGAGCACGATCAAGATGACCGCGCGCGCCTTCGCTTCCTCGCGCACCGCGGTGCACACGTTGTCGTACTTGCCGGCTCCCATCGGCATCACGCGCCCCCCTTGGGCTTGATCGCCACTTCTGCGGCAACCTTGTCGAGCAGGTGCGCAAGCTCACGCAGCCCGGCCTTGGTCGCAATCGATCCGTGCGCGAACGAGTCGTCGATGAGCGGCAAACAGCCATCGGCGAAAGCGACGCGTTGCCAACGCGTTCTCGTCCAGTCGTGCACGCCGATGCTGCGCAGCCGCTCCTCGTCGAACACCACGCCCTCAAATTCCTCATAGCCCCGGTCCACGAGGTACCACCGACCATCCGGCCAGCGTTGAAGGTTGCGCTCGAAGACGTACGGACGCCGGCGGCCAAGCAAAGCGACCATCGGACGGGCGACGGCCAGCGGCGCGTGCGACAGCAGCAGCAGCGCGCGGCTCCATCGCACCAGCTCGATCTTCGACTCCCTGGTCGCGCATTCGCGCGGCGACATGC
>Ga0184637_10000119_pt1 | contig 52387 bp, 53 predicted proteins | sample PLM3_127_b2_FD_133143 | JGI IMG/M metagenome (GOLD analysis project Ga0184637, IMG submission 133143) | Groundwater sediment microbial communities from an aquifer in East River, Colorado, USA - PLM3_127_b2 | ecosystem: Environmental > Terrestrial > Soil > Riparian zone | place: USA: East River...
CACCGGCGCCCGGGTTGCGATTGAACACGGCGATTCCGTCGTCGCCTGCTGTGGCGCCGTTCGACGCCACGTAGACGGTCTTCCCATCGTCGGCCACATCCACCTCCTGGGCGCCGTCGAGCAGGCGGCCCGTGGTCGACGCGCAGGTGGCGCCGCCGTCGCTGATGCACGAGTTGAAGGTCAGGTTGCCCATCCCGCCTCGCGTGAACGTTGCGATCGCGTCCGAGGTGAGCCCGGTCGTGTACACGTTTGCTCCGCTCACGGTGAGCCCGTTGCCGACCCCGCTCAATCCCGCAGGATTCATGCACGCGACATCGGTGCCGAGGCATTGAGTCTGGGTCAGCGAGCCGTCCGCGTTGCGGGTGAAGGTGCTGATCGAGTTGGAGAACTGGGCACCCAAATAGACGTTCGCCTCGTCGCCGCTCACCTCGACGTCGAGCGCCCCGCCCAGGCCGATGCCGTTGTGGCAGGTGTCGGCGCCCTCCTCGGAGCTCCCGTCCTCGCTCCAGCACCCATCCTTGCCGTTCATCCCCGTGCTGAGCTGGGTCAGCTTTCCCTCGGCGAGTCCGCTTGTCTGACGGGCGAAGATCGCCACCGCGTTGCTGGTCTCTCCGGTCACATACACGTGCGCGCCGTCGGGCGATACCGCGACCCGCTTCGGGTCGTCGATCGCCTTGCCATTCGTGCAATCAACGGTGGCCGTCAGCGCCACGCAGCCGTCTGTCGCCACACCGGTCACCGTGCTGAGCGGGGTGAGCGTCCCGTCGGCGTTGCGCCGGAACACCGCCACCGCATCGCTGTTGCGAGCAGCGGCGTACACGCTGTCTCCGTCGGGACTCACCGCGACATCGAAAGGGGCATTGAGAGGCGTGAACGCGGTGCATGTGTCGTTGCCGTTCTGCTCCACGCAACCGGCCACCCCGGCCTGCTGGGTCAGGACGCCGGTCGTCGGGTTTCTGTGCAGGACGGCGATCCCACCGTTCGGGGAGGCCGAGTAGACGTCCTCGTTGTCGGGGCTGACCGCGACCGCGAAAGGGTCGAAAAGCGCGTGGCCGTCCTGGCACGCGCCCCCCGTGCCGTTGTTGCTCACGCATCCGTCTTGGCCCACAGGAGGGCCGCTCGTGAGCTGGGCCAGGCGCCCCTCCGGGCCGGGCAGCGCAACGGCGCTGGCGGGTGCCAGGAGCGTGATACCCAGCGCCACAGGGGCGAGGATCGTCTTCAGGGCTCGAGTACTCACGGATTCCCTTCCTACATCGGGACGAATCGTCCCAACCTTTACGTCTACGCCGATCGCCGTCCGGGGTCGAGCCTAGTTTTGAGCTCATGGCGATCGCAAAGGTCGAGCCGCTGACGACGGCGCGCGCGGTGCGCGGCCCGTTCGACTATCGCCTGCCCGAGGAGATGGGCGGGATCGGCGTCGGGAGCGTGCTGCGAGTGCCGTTCGGGCGCCGCCGCGTGCTCGGGGTCGTCGTGGAGATCGCGGAGCGCAGCGAGCTGCCGCCGGGTCGGCTCGCCGAGCCGATCGAGGCGCTCGAGGCAGGCGTGCCCGCCGAGTTGGTGCGGTTGGGGCTGTGGGCGGGGCGCGAGTACTGCTCGACCCCGTCCCGCGGCCTGCAGCTCGTGCTGCCGCCCGGCACCGGTGCCGCGGGCCGCAGGGTGCGACCCCGGCTGGAGCGCAGAGTCGCCCTGACCGGCGCCGGCCGCGAGGCGCTCGCCGACGGCTCCCGGCTCGGATCTCGCCAGCGCGCGGCGCTCGAGGCCCTCGCGGCGGCAGACGGTGGGGCGGAGCTACGGGCCGCCGAGCTCGCCGCGAGCTGCGGATCCGACTCCGCCACGCTGCGCCGGCTCGAGGCCCGCGGCCTGGTCGAGCTCGGGGAGGAGCGTGCGCTGCGCACACCTCGGGTCGCGGCGGTGGGCGACGTTCGCGGCCAGGTCCGGCTCACTCCCGAGCAGGACCGTGCCGCCGGGGCGATCGTGGCGGCAATGGACGGCGCCGAGCGGGGCGCGTTCCTTCTCCACGGCGTCACGGGATCGGGAAAGACGGAGGTCTACCTCGAGGCCGCCGGGGCGGCGCTCGCCCGGGGCCGCGGCGCGATCGTCCTCGTGCCCGAGATCGCGCTCACCCCGCAGACCCTGACCCGGTTCCGTCGGCGGTTCGGCGACGCGGTCGCCGTGCTTCACTCCGGGCTGGCGGACGGAGAGCGATACGACGAGTGGGAGCGGTTGCGCTCCGGCGCCGCGCGGTTGTGCGTCGGCCCGCGCTCGGCGGCCTTCGCGCCGATCGAGCACCTCGGACTGGTCGTGATCGACGAGGAGCACGATGCCTCCTACAAGCAGGAGGGCGATCCGCGCTACGACGCGCGCCACGTCGCGCGGCGGCGCGCTGTCGACGTGGGGGCGGTGCTGGTCGCAGGCAGCGCCACGCCGCGCCCCGAGAGCTGGCTCGAGCTGAAGCGGCTCGAGCTTCCGCGTCGGGTCAGCGGCGGGGAGCTGCCCGGGGTCGAGGTGCTCGACATGCGCGCCGGCGACCGGCGCGCCGGCCCGCTTCATCCCCGCACGCGCGAGGCGCTCGATGCGCTGCGCCGCGACGGCGGCAAGGCGATCCTGCTGCTCAACCGCCGCGGCTGGACGCCACACCTGAGCTGCCGCACTTGCGGCCACGCGTGGGGCTGTCCCGAGTGCGACGTGTCGCTCGTCCTCCACCAGCGCTCCGGGCACCTCAGGTGCCACCACTGCGGCCACGCCGAGCCGGTCCCCGAGGCCTGCTCCGAGTGCGGCTCGGTGACGCTGGCCCGCCACGGCGCCGGCACCGAGCGGCTCGAGAAGCTGCTGGCCGAGGCGCTGGAGCCGCTGCCGGTCTTCCGCCTCGACTCCGACAGCGCGGCCGGCGGAGCGGGGCACCCGGAGATCCTCGGCCGCTTTCAGGCCGCCGAGGCGGGGGTCCTGCTCGGCACGCAGATGGTCGCCAAGGGACACGACTTCGCCGACGTCGTCCTCAGCATCGTGCTCGACGCCGACGCCGCGCTGCGCTTCCCCGACTTCCGCGCCGAGGAGCGCGCTTTCGCGCTGATCGCCCAGCTCGCCGGGCGCAGCGGCCGCGGCGAGGCGGGCGGGCGGGTGCTCGTCCAGACGCTCGCCCCCGACTCCGCCGCGATCGAGGCCGCGGCGCGGCACGACGCCCCGGGCTTCCTGGCCGGCGAGCTGGAGCGCCGACGCACGCTTCGCTACCCGCCGTTCTCGCACCTCGTGCGGGTCGAGCTCGCCGCCGCCGAGGCCGCCGATGCCGAGCGGGCGGCCGGCGAGATGCATTCGCTGATCGGGGAGCGACTCCCGCGCGGCACCGACCTGCTCGGCCCGGCGCCGCGCTTCCGGCTGCGGGGCCGTCACCGCCGCCAGCTGCTGCTCAAGGCGGCGGACCGGGACGCGGCGGTCGCCGCGGTACGCGACGCGGTCGAGGGAGCGGTGGGCGGCCACGCGCTGCGCGGCGTCGCGCTGAGCGTGGACGTCGATCCGCAGTAGCCGCCTCACCTACACTCGGGCGGGTGAGCGACGCGGCACGCGAATATGACCGAGCGATCGACGAGACCGAGGGCCCGGTCACCCCGCAGGGGCCGCCCACCGACGCCGGGCTCGACCTCGACGAGGAGGCGCGCGAGCGCCGCCACGAGGCGCTGGCGCAGATCAGGACGTTCGGCGACCCGGTCCTGAACAGCCCCGCGAGCCCGGTCTCGGAGATCGACGAGGAGCTGCGCGAGGACGTGGAGCGAATGGTGGGGATCATGCGCGACGCGATCGGCGTCGGGCTCGCGGCCACGCAGCTCGGGATCGTGCGCCGGCTGCTCGTCTTCCAGGCGGGTCGGGATGCCCCGCCGACTCCACTCGTCAACCCGGAGATCGAGTGGAGCTCGGAGGAGGTCGCGACGGCCGAGGAAGGGTGCCTCAGCCTGCCCGGGGTGATCGTCGACGTCGAGCGGCCGCTGCACGTGCGGGTGACGGGCCGGGACGCCGATGGGGAGGAGATGCTGATCGAGGCCTCCGGGCTCGAGGCGCGGGTGATCCAGCACGAGATCGACCACCTCGACGGCGTCCTGATGATCGAGCGCACGACGCGCGAGCAGCGCAAGGGCGCACTGCGGGCGCTGCGCGAGGGGACGACCTTCAGCCCGCAGCGTGAGGAGGAGGCCGAGACGGCGCCTGCGGAGGCGTGACCCGGACCGTCTTCCTCGGAACCTCCGAGTTCGCCGCCGCCGTGCTGCGCCGGCTGGCCGAATCCGCGCACCGACCGGCCCTCGTCGCGACGCGGCCCGACCGCCCGCGTGGCCGTGGCCAGAGGCTCGCCGCACCCCCGGCCGCCGACGTCGCCCGCGAGCTTGGGATCGACCTGCTGCAGACCCCGGACGTGGTCGAGCAGGACTCGCTGCGACGGATTCGCGCGGAGGAGCCCGACGTGGTGGCGGTGTGCGCGTTCGGGCAGCTCATCAGGGAGCCGCTGCTGTCCGACTTTCCGCTCCTCAACGTCCACCCGTCGCTGCTCCCGCGGTGGCGGGGAGCGGCGCCGATCGAGCGCGCGATCATGGCCGGGGACACCCAGACGGGGGCGAGCGTGATGCAGGTGACCGCCGACCTCGACTCCGGGCCCGTGGCGCTTCAGGAGCGCACCACGATCGACCCCGACGAGGACTTCGGCTCGCTCTCCGCACGGCTGGCGCAGATCGGCGGCGAGCTGCTTGTCAGGGCGCTGGAGGGGCGCGAGTCCGGCGAGCTGTCCTTTCACGACCAGGACGAGGCGCTTGCGACCTACGCCGAGAAGATCGAGCCCGCAGAGCGCCGGCTGAGTCCCGCCCGTCCGGCCGCCGAGCTCGCGGCGGCCGTTCGCGCGCTCACTCCGCACATCGGGGCCCACCTGGAGCTCCACGGGGGCGAGCGCCTGGGAGTCCGGGCAGCGCGCGCGGAGGAAGGCGAGTTGGAGGCGGGCGCGCTGGAGGCGGCGGACGGCGAGCTGCGCCTCGGGTGCCGAACCGGCGTGCTTCGGCTGCTCGTCGTGCAGCCGCCGGGGAGTCGCCCGATGGCCGCCGAGGACTACCTGCGCGGCCACGACGTTCCGGCTCGGGCGCTGTGACCCAGGAGCGCGTCGGTCCGGCCAGGCGCGCCGCCTTCGAGACCCTGCGCCGCACGTTCGAGGAGGGCGCATGGGCCGACCGCGCGTTTCCGGCGGCCGTCCGGCGCCACGGCCTCGACTCGCGCGACCGCGCGCTCGCGCAGCGGCTCTGCTACGGGGCGATCCAGCGCCGCGGCACGCTTGACCACCTGATCGGGGGCCTCGCCGGCCGCGCGCCGGAGGACCTGGACCCGCCTCTGCTCGCGGCGCTCCGGCTGGGGCTGTACGAGCTGCTGTTCGCCGGTGGCACCCCGGACCACGCCGCCGTGGACCAGGCGGTGGAGCTGGCGAAGGCCGGGGGAGGGGAGCGGGGCGCCGGGCTCGTGAACGCCGTGCTGCGTCGCGCGGCGCGGGAGCGCGACGAGCTGCTCGCGGGTCTCTCCGACACGACCGCGGCGGAAGCGGCCTTCGCTTACTCACACCCCACGTGGTTGACCGAGATGTGGTGGGAGGAGCTGGGGCCCGACGGCGCTCGCAGCCTGATGGCGGCCGACAACGAGCCGGCGGAGACCGCCCTGCGCGTCAACACGCTTCGCGCCGAGCCGGAGGCCACGGTTCGCGAGCTCGCTGACGGCGGCGCGGCCGTCGAGCGCCCGGCGAGCCCGCCGGCGCCTTCGGAGTCGCTCGTCGTCAGCGGGCCGATCGGCGACGCGACCGGACGCCGGATCGAGGCGGGCGAGCTGGTCCCGCAGTCGCGGGCCTCGGCGTTCGTGGTCGCGCTGCTCGACCCGCGGCCGGGCGAGCGGGTGCTCGACCTGTGCGCCGGGCCGGGGATCAAGACGAGTCAGATCGCCGCCCGGATCGCGAACGAGGGCGAGGTCACCGCGGTGGAGCGGGATCCGGGGCGAGCCTCCGAGCTGCGTGAGCTGTGTACGCGGTTGGGTGCGAGCAGCGTCCGTGTCATCGAGGCGGACGCGGCCCGGGATTACCTCGGGGACGGCTACGATCGAGTCCTCGTGGACCCCCCCTGCTCGGACCTCGGCACGCTCGCGTCCCGGCCCGATGCCCGGTGGCGAAAGTCGTTGGAGGGGATCGTCAGGCTCGCTCGCCTGCAGGGGCGGATCCTGGAGCGCGGCGCCGCCGCGCTGCGTCCGGGAGGCACGCTGGTGTACTCGACCTGCACGATCTCGCGGCGCGAGAACGAGGACACGGTCACGGCGGCGCTCGAGGCCGCGGGACCGGCCGCGCTGAGCGCCGACGAGCTCGGCTCCGAGCACCGGGAGCTGGTGTCGCCGCACGACCCGCGCTGTCTCCAGACCCGGCCCGATCGCGACGGCACCGACGGGTTCTTCATCGCCCGACTGCGGCGGGAGGCCGGCTAGCGTGGCGGAGGAGACCACCCACACCGACATCCCGCGCCCTCCGTGCCCGGGCTGCGGGGAGCCGTGGCTCAGGCCCACGCAGCTCCCTGGCCGGTTTCGCTGCGTGTACTGCCTGGGGCGCTACGAGCTGGTCTCGCAGTGCCCGAACTGCGGCACCCACCAGACGATCAGCCGCATGAGCTCCTCCGAGGACATGCGCTGCCAGCAGTGCCACCAGTCGATGCTGCGTCCGATCTAGGTGCGCGAGCTGCTCTCCGCTCGCCGCGTCGCTCCGTCGATCCTGTCGGCGGACTTCTCGCGGCTCGGCTCCCAGGTGGACGAGGTGATCGCGGCTGGGGCGCGAATCATCCACGTCGACGTGATGGACGGCCACTTCGTCCCGGAGATCACGATGGGACCGCTGGTCGCGGCGGCGATCTCCGACCGCGTTCACGCGGCCGGCGGGGCGGTGGACGTGCACCTGATGATCGAGCGCCCCGAGCAGCAGGTGGAGGAGTTCGCCCGCGCCGGTGCCGACTGCATCACGTTCCACGCCGAGGCGACGCCGCACGCCAACCGCACCCTGTTCGCGGTCCGCGAGCAGGATTGCCTCGCGGGGCTGGCGCTCAATCCCGGCACCCCGGTGGACGCGGCCTCCGAGCTCGGCGACGCCGCCGACCTCGTGCTCTGCATGACGGTGAACCCAGGATGGGGCGGACAGCCGTTCATCGCCTCCTCACCGGACAAGATCGCCCGTCTGCGCGCCCTGCTGCCACAGCCGGTGCTCGCCGTCGACGGCGGCATCGAGGCGGAGACCGTCGGTTCGGTCGCCGACGCCGGCGCGACGCTGTTCGTCGCCGGCTCGGCGGTGTTCGGCGACCCCGACCCCGCCGCCGCCTACAGCCGCATCGCCGAGGCCGCCGGCGCACGGTAGGCGCTGTCAGGCCGGGGCGCCGAGCACCCCGATCACCTCCTGCCACCAGGCGCGCTCCTCGGGATCCATACCCCGCCGCTTCGCCCGCCGCACGCACCACCGGGCAAGCAGGTCGCGCCCGCCGATCGCCACCAGGCCGTCGCCCGTGACCGTGAAGCGGCCGTCCGCGAGCGCGAGCAGGGCTCCGGGGCGGTCGCGCCGCGTGCGCACGCGTCCTACGACGCGCACGCCGTCGATCTGATCGGGGATTGCCGGATCGCCGTCCGCATCGCGCCAGGGGCGGGCGGTGAAGACCCGCGGCGCGCCGCGGATCGGGGGCCGCGGCGGGGGCGGCTCGCCGACCGGGCCGTGACGCCACCGCTCCGCCAGTTGCTCGACCTCCCCGTGCGCCTCGCGGCGCACGAGGATGTGCAGCTCGTCCCCCGCCAGGATCTTGGTTGACCCGCGCGGGGGAATCGCGTTCTCCTCGCGGACGATCACATTGACCAGCGCCTCCCGCGGCAGGCCGAGCTCCTTGACCATATGACCCGCCGCGGCGTCCCCCTCATCCACGCGGTAGGCGATCACCTCGCCGCCGAGCCGGCGGATCAACCCCGACTCGACCAGAGGCTGTGGAAGCGCCGGCTCCGTGGTGGTCAGGCCGAGACGGCGGGCGAGCGGATCGAAGCTCGCGCCCTGGATCAGCGTCGAGGTGAGCACCACGAAGAAGACGAGGTTGAACAGCCCCTCGGCCCCCTCGACGCCCGCGACCACCGGGAAGGTGGCGAGCCAGATCGGGATCGCCCCGCGCAGTCCCGCCCACCCCAGCATCAGCCGCTCCCGCAAGGAGAACCGGGAGGGCAGGCTGGCCACGAACGCCGCGACCGGGCGCGCGACGAACATCAGCGCGGCCGAGAGCAGCAGGCCGTCGGCCGCCACGTCGGCGAGCCCGCTCGGGAACACGAGCAGCCCCAGCAGGAAGAAGAGGGAGATCTGCGATACCCAGCTGACGCCCTGGTGGAACGCGATCACCGTGCGGCGCGCCGGCACGGGGCCCGTCCCGAGCACCAGCGCGGTCAGGTAGACGGCGAGGAACCCCGAGCCGCCCGCGACCTCGGCGAGGCCGTAGGAGACCGCGGCGGAGGCGATCGACGCGACCGGGTAGAGGCCGGCGTTCGGAAGGTCGAAGCTGCGCAGCGCCCGGCGGGCGCCGAAGCCGATGGCGACGCCGAGCACCGCGCCCAGCGCGAGCTTGCCGACGAGGTTGACGGCCATGTCCTCGATCCCGTATCCGGGCTGCTGGATCCACTCGATGAACCCCGTGACGAGCAGCAGCGCAACCGGGTCGTTCATCCCCGATTCGCCCTCGAGCGCCCGGGCCAGCCGGCGCCGCAGCCGCGACCCGCGCAGCACGGCGAAGATCGCGGCGCTGTCCGTCGCGGCTACCGCCGAGCCGACGATCAGGCTCTCCAGGGTGCCAAGCCCGAACAGCCACGAGGCGGCCATCCCGGCGATCGCCGCGGTGATCGCCGTTCCGACCAGCGCCAGTGAAATCGCGGTGACCAGCACGGGGCGGATCTCCTTCCACCCGGCCGAGAGCCCGCCCTCGAACAGGATCAGCACCAGCCCGATCGTCCCCAGGGTCCTCGTCAACTCGGCGTCGTCGAACTCGACCCCGCCGGGCCCCTCGGAGCCAACCAGGATCCCCAGGCCCAGGAAGAGCAACAACCCAGGGACACGAACGCGATCCGCCACCTTGGCGGCGGCGATCCCGACCGCCAGCAGGGCGCCGGCCACGAGGATCAGCTCGGCGTCGGACACGGGACGGGTGCGCGGCTAGCCGGCCTCGTCGGCCGCGGCGAGCCTCGCCTCGATCTCCTGAGGGGAGTCGGGCCGCACGGCGTCCTCGGGCCGCGGGTGCGGGCGACGGTAGAGGACGTAGAGCAGGCCGCACAGCATCACCGCGGCGATCGCAAACCCCGCCTCGACGCGCCGGAACGCCTCGAAGGCGGGGGTCAAGTTCCAGCCGACATAGGCGAGCGCGCAGCCGATCCAGCAGATCGCCGCCCTTCGCGCCTGCCCCTGTGCGAGCGCGGCCTGAGTCAGCGTCGCCGCCGCGAGGTAGAAGCCCATTCCGGCCGTCACGATCACAAGCCCGGCACGGTCGTAGGAGAACTTCTTCCCGAACGCGATCTGCATCAGGTCCGGCCCCGCGATCAGAACCACCGCAGCGACCAGGCAGGCAAGGGCGCCGACCGCGGCGAGGGTGATGTTCACCGAGAGGCGGAAGGCCTCCTCTCCACCCATCCCGGGCCTGAAGCGGAGCCGTGTGAGGTGCGGCAACAGGCTCGTGGCGACCGCCTGAAACAGGTAGATGGGCGCTCGGGCCAGCATCAGCACGTTAAAGATGAACCCCGTCGCCACCGCTCCCTCGGTGACCCTGATCACGAGCGGTCCCGAGCTGAGGAAGACCTGCTCGCTGAACACGATCAGCAGCACCGCCGCGGCGAACCCCCCGCCGTGTGCGAGCGTGAACTGGGGGATGTCGGCGCCACCGGAGCGAGACTCCGCCTGTCCCGCCGGCGAGCGGTCGCCGCCTGGCGCGTTCTCCGACGTGCGCTCGGCCTCGATCCGCGCAGCGCGCCCGCGCAGCGCGATGCCCACCACGAGCGGGGCCAGGGCAAGGCTCACGAGGGGCCCCGCCGCGATCCCGAGCGCGACAACGGTCAGGCCGGTCGCGATCCCCGCGACCGCGGCGGCGGGAAAGAGGATGCGCGCCAGGGCATCCGAGAGGAGCACCGTCGAGTAGAGGCCGAACCGCCTGTGCCCCGCGAAGAACCCGCGCGCGAAGAAGCTGCCGGCGTACGCGAGCACGGATACAACGAGGATCCAGTACAGGGTCGCGTTCCCCGACAGCAGCTCCGCCTCCAGCGGCTCGCGAAGCGCGAGGCACAGCCCCGTGACCGTGGCCGCGATGCTCCCCTGGATGATCGCCGCGACCTTCAGCGGGCGCCCGCGGAACCCCTTACGCGCGTGGCGCTCGGCGATCGTGCGCGAGAGCAGCTGCTCGACCGGCCGGTAGAGCGTGGCCACCGTGACGAAGACGATCAGCCACAGGGTGGTTATGTCTCCGTACTCGGCCCTGTCCAGCGCATGAGAGGCGAGCGCGAAGTACAGGTAGAGGATGAAGCCGGTGACGCCCACCGCCACCGACAGCAGGCTCGCGGTGCGCCCGTAGCGCCTCGCGGCCTGACCCGCCGCCTCCGCGCGGGGGCTCCCCCCGGGCGGCACCCGTGCGCTCACGCGCGCTCCTAGTCCGGCCGGGCGGCCGGCGTCGCTACCCGGTCATGGCCGGCCGCGTCCTCGGCTCCGCCTCCGGGCTCGGCCGGGTCGGGGGCGGGATGTGGCTCGGTCTGCTTCCCGACCCGCTGGTAGTGCGAGGGCTCGATCCCGAGGCTCAACTCGACCCGCCTGATTCGCTCGAAGGCGCGCTGCGCCATCACCCGCTGGCCCGCAAGCGCGTCGCCTACCACCCCGAGGGCGAACATCTGCACCGCCGCGATCGCGAGCACGGCTCCCAGGATCAGCGACTGGATGTGTCCGCTCGAGTCCCCGTTGAGAATCCAGTCGGCAAGGAACGGCGTCCACGCCGCGAGCGCCGCGAGCGTCAGCACGACGGCCGCGATCGTGAAGGCGCGCAACGGCTCGTACATCGCGTAGGCGCGGAAGAGCGCGACCGCGTTGCGGCGGACGTAGTGCCAGCTCGAGGGGAACAGCCTCGATGCGCGATCGGTCGGGTTCGTGCCCACCGGAACGTGGTCGACCGCGACGAGCATCTTCCCCGCCTGGATCAGGCTCTCGAGCGTGTAGGTGAAGTTGGAGACGACCTGGAGCTGCAGCGCAGCCTCGCGGTTATAGGCGCGAAACCCCGAGGTGGTGTCGGGGACGGTGGTCCCGGACACGCGGCGCACTACCCAGCTCCCCATCCTCTGCAGCACCCGCTTGGGCCGCGAGAAGTGCTTCAGCGTGCGCACCTGGCGATCGCCGACCACCATGTCGGCCTCGCCGGCGAGGACCGGGGCAGTCAGCTTGCCGATGTCGGCCGCGCGGTACTGGTTGTCGGCGTCGGTGTTGACGATCACGTCGGCGCCGAGCTTCAGCGCGGCGTCGAGCCCGGCCTGGAAGGCCGCGGCGAGGCCCTTGTTGTTGGTCAGCCTGACGACGTGATCGACGCCCCCTACGCGCGCCACCTCGATCGTGCGGTCGGTCGAGCCGTCGTCGATCACCAGCCATTCGACCGCGTCGAACCCCGCCACCTCGCGCGGCAGCTCCGTGAGCGTGCGCGGGAGCGCCTCCTCCTCGTTGAGGCAGGGGATCTGGATGATCAGCTTCATCGCGGGCGCGGTGCTCGGTGATTGGTGAACACCGGACGGGCCATGGTACCCGCGGGCGCTGCGTCGCCCGGGCAGTGGCTGGCGCACCGCCCCAAGCCGGCATCGACCCCCCCGAATCTGGATCCGCCAGGATGAATCGGGCGTACAATCTGGCTGACTGACCAGTCAATCACGAGGAGGCCGTCCTGGCCGCTGTCGCTACAGAGCAGGATCGAGCGCATCTGAGACGGGCGCTCGAGCTGGCCGAGCGGGGTCGGGGGCTGGTCAGCCCGAATCCGCTCGTCGGCGCCGTCGTCGTCCGCGACGGCGAGCCGATCGGGGAGGGCTACCACGCCGAGCTGGGCGGCCCGCACGCCGAGCTTGTCGCGCTCGAGGACTGCCGCCGCAGCGGCGGCGAGGTGGCCGGTGCGACGCTCTACGTCACGCTCGAGCCATGCGCCCACCACGGCAGGCAGCCGCCGTGCACCGACGCGATCGTCGCCGCCGGGGTCGCGCGGGTCGTGGTCGGCTCCGACGACCCCTCCGAGAAGGCGAGCGGTCGCGGGCCCGGGATCCTGCGCGACGAGGGGATCGAGGTCAGCTTCGCCGAGGGCGCCGGGGCCGCGGCGGCGCGGCTTCTCAACCAGGCATTTCGCAAGCATGCGCGCACGGGCCGGCCCCTGGTCACGTTCAAGTCGGCGCTCACCCTCGACGGGCGGGTTGCGCCGGCCGGCGGCGAGTCGAAGTGGATCTCGGGCGAGTCGAGCCGCGCGCTTGTCCACGAGTGGCGCACCGAGATGGACGCGATCGCGGTCGGGATCGGTACCGCTCTCGCAGACGATCCGCTCCTCACCGCGCGCACGCCCGGCGCGGCGCGACAACCCCGCCGCGTCGTCTTCGACTCAGCCGCCCGGCTGCCGCTCGACTCGGCGCTGGTCGGGTCGATCTCCGACGCCCCGCTGCTCGTGATCGCCGCACCGGATGCCCCTGCCGACCGGACCGAGGCTCTCGCCCGCGCCGGCGCCCAGGTGATCGCGCTCGGCGGCTCCCGCGCCGACCGCATCCGCTCGGCTCTCGGGGAGCTCGGAAAGCGGGGGGTCACCAGCCTCCTGCTCGAGGGCGGCCCGGTGCTCGCCGGCGCCTTCCTCGAATCCGGCGAGGTCGACGAGCTGCGCCTCTTCTTCGCGCCGCGAATCCTCGGCGGCGGGCGCCCCCCGATCGAGGGCCCGGGCGCGGAGCGGATGGCCGACGCCGAGCAGATGCTGTCGGCCGAGTGGGAGCGAGTTGGGGAGGACCTGCTCGTTCGCGCGCGGCTGCGGGAGTGGTGAGATGTTCACCGGGCTGGTCGCGGACATCGGCACCGTGGAGCGAATCGACGCGGGAGACGGCGGCACGAGGCTCAAGATCCGGACCGCGCTCACCGCAGAGCTGTCGGCGGGGGACTCGGTGGCGGTCAACGGCGCCTGCCTCACCGCCGCATCCGTGGACGGAGATGCGTTCGAGGCCGACGTCATGAACCAGACTCTGGAGCGCACCTCGCTCGGACCGCTGCGGCAGGACGTGCGGGTGAACCTCGAGCTTCCGCTGCGGCTCGCGGACCGGCTCGGCGGCCACCTCGTCCAGGGGCACGTGGACGGGACCGGTGAGGTCGCGGGCGTGGGCGAGGACGGCCTCGCGCGGCGGCTTGTGATCGAGGCGCCGGACGAGCTGCGCCGCTACCTGGTCGAGCGCGGATCGGTCGCGGTGGACGGCGTCAGCCTCACCGTGGCGGCGCTGACCGAAGCCGGCTTCGAGGTCGCGCTCGTGCCCGAGACGCTGCAGCGCACGACGCTCGGCGAGGCGGCGGCGGGAAGGGTGGTCAATCTGGAGCTGGACGTGATCGCTCGCTACGTCGAGCGGCTCATGTCAGGCTTTAAGGAGTGACATGACTGAGAGGCAGCAGACCCAGACTCCGTTCGCCACGATCGAGGACGCGCTGGAGGATGTCCGGCGGGGCAGGATGATCGTCGTCTGCGACGGCGAGGATCGGGAGAACGAGGGCGACATCGTCCTCGCCGCCCAGTTCGCCACGCCGGAGGCGATCAACTTCATGGCCAAGGAAGCGCGGGGGCTGATCTGCCTGGCGCTGACGCCCCAGCGCTGCAACGAGCTCGGGCTCGACCTGATGGCCGCCAAGAACGAGGCTCCGCTCGAGACCGCGTTCACGGTGTCGATCGAGGCCGCCGAGGGCGTGACCACCGGGATCTCCGCCCACGACCGCGCCCGCACGATCCAGGTCGCGATCGACCCGCACTCGGCCCCCGCCGACCTGCGCCAGCCCGGCCACATCTTCCCGCTCAAGTCGAAGCAGGGTGGGGTGCTGGAGCGGACCGGGCACACGGAGGCGAGCGTCGACCTCGCCCGGCTCGCCGGCCTGATCCCGGCCGGCGTGATCTGCGAGGTCATGAATGAGGACGGGACGATGGCCCGCGTCCCGGACCTCGGGCCCTACTGCGAGCGCCACGGGCTGAAGATGGTCACCGTCGCCGATCTGATCGCGTACCGGCGGCGGACCGAGAAGCTGGTCGAGCGGGTGGTCGCGACGCGGCTGCCGACCGCGTTCGGGGAGTTCAACACCGTCGGCTACCGCTCGCTGGTGGACGAGAAGCACCACCTGGCGATGGTCAAGGGCGAGGTGGCCGGACAGGAGGACGTCCTGGTTCGCGTGCACAGCGAGTGCCTCACCGGCGACGTGTTCCACAGCCTGCGCTGCGACTGCGGCGAGCAGCTCGCCGCCGCGCTGGCGATGATCGAGCGCGAGGGCCTCGGCGTGCTCCTCTATCTCTCCCAGGAGGGGCGGGGGATCGGGCTGCTGAACAAGCTCCGCGCCTACAAGCTCCAGGACGACGACGGACTCGACACGGTCGAGGCGAACCTGAAGCTCGGGCTTCCCGCCGACCTGCGCGACTACGGGATCGGCGCCCAGATCCTCGGCGATCTCGGCCTCAGCAGCATCCGCATCCTGACCAACAACCCGAAGAAGATCATCGGGCTGGAGGGCTACGGCCTCTCGGTCACCGAGCAGGTCCCGATCGAGTCGGTGCCCAACCCGCACAACGAGGCCTACCTGCGCCAGAAGCAGGAGCTGCTCGGCCACACGCTCCACCACCAAGGGCTGGCGCTCGACGAGGAGCTGATCCACGGGGAGCACCACAAGCAGGCCGAGCGCGGCGAGCTCGGGGCGAGCGAGGCGGCCGGGCCCACCGAGGAGGAAGAGGACGAGCGGGAGCAAAGTGGCTGAGGGGGCGGACGGGGAGCTCTCCAAGCAGGGGCGCGAGCGGCTTGCGGGGGAGCGGTTCGCGATCTGCGTCGCCACCTTCTACGGGGAGCTGGCCGAGCGGCTCACGAACGGCGCGCTGAGCGCGTTTGCCGAAGCCGGCGTCCGCCGCTCGTCGGTCGACGTCCACGACGTCCCCGGCGCCTTCGAGCTGCCCCTGGCGGCCAAGTGGTGCGCGGCTCGGCTCGACGGGGGGCGGCGCGCCTACGCCGGGATCGCCTGCCTCGGCGCGGTGATCCGCGGCGAAACCTCCCACTACGAGCATGTCTGCAACGAGGCGGCGCGGGGCATCCAGGACGTCGCGCTCTCCACCGGCGTCCCGTGCGCCTTCGGCGTGATCACGGCCGAGACGATGGAGCAGGCCCTCGCCCGGGCCGGCGGCGACAAGCGCGACCAGGGACGCAGCTCCGCCCTGGCCGTGATGCGGATGGCGCTTCTGTCCGCGGGCCTTTCCTAGCCCCCGACGGGTCGATCTCCTCTCGCTACCATCCGGCCCGTGGCCAAGGTTTGCTTCAGCTGCGGCAAGGGGCCGGCGACCGGGAACTCGCGCAGCCACTCGATGGTCGCGACCCGCCGGCGCTTCAACCCCAACCTGCAGAAGGTGCGGATCGACGACGAGGGCCGGGTGCGTCGCGTGTACGTGTGCGCCCGCTGCCTGAAGGCCAACAAGGTCACCAAGGCCGCGTAGTCGCCGGCACCGCTCGGCAGCGCGAGCGTGATGGCGGGATAATCCGCCTTCCACCGATGGCCGATCCCTCCATCGAGCGCTTCCGTCGGGTGGTCGAGGCCGCCAGCCGGCACCTCGACGCGCGCCGCCAGGAGGTCAACGACCTCAACGTGTTCCCGGTCGCCGACGGCGACACCGGCGACAACATGGCGCTCACCATGCGGGCGGTCATGGACGAGCTCGATCGCCTCGACGGCCTCAGGGTGGACGAGATCGGCCGCGAGGAGCTCGTCCAGGCGGTCGCTCGGGCGGCGCTGATGGGAGCGCGCGGCAACTCGGGGGTGATCCTGAGCCAGATCGTCCGCGGCGCCGCCGAGGAGCTGGTCAGCCGCCCTGGCGAGCTGGTCGACCCGGTGCTGGTCGCGGCCGCGTTCGCGAGCGCCGCGGACGCCGCCTACGACTCGGTCCGCGACCCCGCGGAGGGGACGATGCTGACCGTGATCCGCGATGTGGCGCTCGCCGTCGCCCAGGAGCTCGCCCACATGGAGCGGCCACGCCTCGATCACGATGCGAGCGACGAGCAACAGGACGCGCTGCTCGCGGAGGTGCTGGAGAAGGCGACCCGCGCCGGCGAGGCGGCGGTGGAGCGCACGACCGAGCAGCTCGAGGTGTTGAGCAAAGCCGGGGTGGTTGACGCTGGCGCGTACGGGATCGTCCTGATTCTCAGCGGCGTCGTCGCGGGGTTGCGCCGGGAGGACGACGCGCTGCCTGAGCTTCCGCATCACGAGCCGGCGCGGGCCACCCAGCCGCATCACGCGGACAGCCGCTTCCGCTACTGCACCAACTTCATCGTCACCGGGAGCGGGCTCGAGCCCCGCTCCTACGTGCCGAGGCTGGAGGAGATCGGCGACTCGGTGCTCGTGGTGGGTGACGAGGCGACGATGAAGGTCCACGTTCACACCGATGAGCCCGAAGCCGCCGTGGCCCTGTTCGAGCAGACGGGGACCGTTCAGCGGCTCGACGTTGGCGACATGCCAGAGCAGATCGCGGAGCGCGAGGAGCGCCTCGGTGCCGAGCCCGGGCGCACCGGGGTGGTCGCGGTGGCGTCGGGCGACGGGATCAGGGCGCTGTATGAGGAGCTGGGCGCGCATGTCGTCGACGGCGGACCGACCCTGAACCCCTCCACCTACGAGCTGCTCGCCGGCATCCACGAGGTCCCGGCCGAGGAGGTGCTGGTGCTCCCCAACTCGCCTAACGTCGTGCTCGCGGCGGAGCGCGCGGCCGAGCTGTCGGAGAAGCCTGCCCGCGTCGTGGACTGCACCTCGCCGCAGGCGGGCCTCACGGCTCTGGTCGAGCTCGACGGCGATCGCTCCGCGGCCGAGAACTCGGAGCGGCTTGACGCCGCTGTGGCCGGAGTCCGCACCGGGGCAATCGCGCCGGCGGCCCGCGACGACGACCAGGGCCGCTTCGTGCGCGGCGACGCGGTCGGGTTCGTGGGGGACGAGATCGTGGCCTGGGGCGGCGCGGGCTCGGCCCTCGCGGCGACGATCGCGGCGCTCGGCGAGGGCGCGGAGATCGTCACCGTGATCGATGGCGCGGACGCCCCGATCCCGCTCGACGAGGTCCCGCGCACAGTCCCCGAGGGCGTCGAGCTCGAGCTGCACCACGGTGGGCAGCCACACTGGTGGTGGCTGCTCGCGGCGCAGTAGCGTGAACGCGTCCGGCTCCGAGCTGCTCGACGAGGTGCTCGAGGCGCACGGTGGCCTGGAGCGCTGGCGCGCCGCCGGCGCGATCCGCGCCCACGCGCGCTCGGGCGGCCTGCTTGTTCGCACGCGCGTGCCCGGCAGCCGCTTCGCCGACTACCGGCTCACGGTCGAGGTGCAGGAACGGCGGGCGGTGCTCGATCCCTTCCCGGGCGAGGGCCGGCGCGGGGTGTTCGATCGCGGGGGGGCGCGGATCGAGAGCGAGACGGGGGAGGCGGTCGAGTCGCGGACCGATCCCCGCCCGGAGTTCTCGGGCCGCTCCGGACTGCGCCGCAACCTGCGCTGGGACGCGCTGGACTCGGCCTACTTCGCCGGCTACGCGATGTGGAACTACATGACCACGCCCTACCTCCTGACCCGGGAGGGAATCGAGGTCCGGGAAGGTGAGCCGTGGAGCCAGGACGGGGAGAGCTGGCGCCGCCTCGAGGTGACGTTCCCCGCGGGGCTCGACACGCACTCGCGGCAGCAGACGTTCTACTTCGACTCGCGCGGGCTCCTGCGCCGCCACGACTACGTCGCCGAGGTCGTGGGGGGTTGGGCACACGGCGCGCATTACTGCGCAGACCACACGCAGGCCGATGGGCTCGTGTTTCCGACCCGCCGCTGGGTGCGCCCGATCGGCCCGCTCAATCGCTCGCTCCCCTTTCCGACCATGGTGTGGATCGAGCTCGACGAGATCTCGGTCGGGTCGTGAGCGGCGCCCCGGTCCTATGGCAGTACACCTTCTCCCACTTCAACGAGAAGGCGCGCTGGGCCCTCGACCACAAGCGCATCCCTCACGTCCGCCGCTCGGTTCTGCCCGGGAGCCCGCGGGCGATGCGGCTGTCGGCGAGCGGGACGCTGCCGGTGCTCGACATCGACGGGGAGCGGATCGTCGACTCGACCCGGATCATCGAGGCGCTGGAGCGCCGCCACCCGGACCCGCCGCTGTATCCGGAGGGCCCCGAGGAGCGTGCGCGTGCGCTGGGGCTGGAGGAGTTCCTCGACGAGGAGGCCGGGCACGAGCTGCGCCGGGTCGCCTTCTACGACTGGCGCGAGGATTCCGCCTACGCCAGCGCGCTGCTCACCGCCGGACAGGCCCCGGCGGTCCGAAGGGTGTTTCGCGCCTTTCTCCCGGTCGGGATGGCCTACGCGCGCCGGCGTTACCGGATCTACCCCGAGGACGTGGAGAAAGGACGACGCAAGGTGCTCGAGGCGCTCGACCGGGTCGAGGCCGAGCTGGAGTCCGGCGACTACCTGGTCGGCGAGCGGTTCAGCGTCGCCGACCTGACCGCGGCAGCGCTGCTGTTCCCGCTCGCCTGGCCCGACGAGCTTCAGCACGCCCTGCCGGACCCACCGCGCTGGGAGCTCCGGGAGGGGGTCGCGGACCGCCGCGCGATCGAATGGGTCCTCGAGATGTACCGGCGGCATCGGGGGAGCTCGGCGGAGATCCCCGCCCAGGCGACCGGGTAGCTTTATGGGCGTCCATGTCGCAGGCCGCCCGCCCGCTTCTCTGGCACATCAAGGTCTCGCACTTCAGCGAGAAGGTGCGCTGGGCGCTCGCCTACAAGGGGGTCGAGCACGATCGGCGGGCGCCGCCCCCCGCCTCGCACATGCTGTTCGCCCTATGGCTGACCCGCGGCGAGCAGAACACGTTCCCGGTGCTGGAGCTGGACGGTGATCGGATCGGCGACTCGACCCGGATCATCGAGACGCTGGAGAGTCGCTACCCGGACCCGCCGCTGTATCCGGGGGATCCCCAGGAGCGCGCGCGGGCGCTCGAGCTGGAGGACTTCTTCGACGAGGAGCTGGGGCCGCACGTGCGCCTGCTCACCTGGCACGAGGCGATCAAGCACCCGAAGCCGTTCGGCGAGTTCGCGGCGCAGCAACTCCCGGCCCCGCTGAATCGGGCAAGCGGCGTGGCGGGCGCATTCGGCACCGCGTTCGTGCGGCTTCGCTACGGCGCCGCCAGCGACGACGCCGCCGAGACGGCGCGGCGTCACATCCTCGCCGGCCTCGATCGGCTCGAGGCCGAGCTCGGATCGGGCGACTATCTGGTGGGCGAGCGGTTCAGCGTCGCCGACCTGACCGCGGCGGCGCTGCTCTACCCGCTGGTCATGCCACCCGAGGCGCCGAGCCTGCCGGAGCCGCCCGGGCCGCTGGCGCGATTCCGCGACTCGGTCTCCTCGCGCCGCGGCTTCGAGTGGACCGCGGAGATGTTCCGGCGCCACCGGCGCCCCACCTCGGCGGCCGTTGCGGCCTGATTCGGTCCCGATTTCGGTACGACCCATCGCCCCCGTAGCCTTGGGGCACGATGAGCGAGGCATCCCTCGCGACCGCGCGTCCCGCGGCCTCCGATGCGCCCGAACCTCCGCGTGCCTTCGCCACCGGGGAGGCGCAGGATCGCGATGCGCTTACCGCCGCGCCCCTCCGCGCGCGTCCGCGGCCAAGCCGGCTCGCCGCCGGCATCGCCACGCTCCGCGGAGCGGGCCCGCGGCTCGCCGCGGCCGCCTCCGAGCTGGGAATCGATTGCCTCGGTGACCTGCTGTGGCACGTCCCCCACGCGTACCGCGATCGCACGACGCTGAGCGAGCTGGCCGAGCTGCGGATCGGCCAGGAGGCGACGGTCCTCGTCGAGGTGCGAAAGGTCCGCCTGCGCCCGACGCGCCGCCGCCGCCTCACGATTCTCGAGGCGACGGTCGCGGACGCGTCCGGCCCAACCAAGGCGGTGTGGTTCAACCAACCGTGGCTCGCCGACCAGCTCACCCCTGGCACCCGACTGCTCCTGCACGGGAAGCTCGACCGGTCCGGGTTCAGGGTCGACGCGCACGAGGCGGTACAGCCCGACGGCGCGGGTAGCACCGCGAATGACCACGCGCCCGTGGGACTGCACACGACGGGGATCGTGCCCGTCCATCCGGCCTCGGGAAGGCTTCGCCCGCAGCGGATCCGCGAGTGGGCCTGGCAGGCGCGGGGTCTCGCCCCCGACGCGATCGAGCCGCTTCCCGCGGGCCCGCGTGCGCGGCTGCGGCTCGCGGCGGCGGGGGATGCGCTCGCCGCCGCCCACTTTCCAGCCACGGGCCAGGAGGCCGACACCGCCCGCTCCCGGCTCGCCTTCGAGGAGCTGTTCCTGCACCAGGCGGCGCTCGCCTCGCGGCGGGAGGAGCACGACTCCGGGCGACGGGCCCCCGGCCTCGATCCGCCCGGCGAGCTGACCCGCGCCTGGCTCGCCTCGCTCCCCTTCGAGCTCACGGCCGACCAGCGGCGCGCGACGCAGGAGATCGATCCCGACCTGGCATCGGAGCGCCCCATGCAGCGGCTGCTGATGGGGGAGGTCGGGTCGGGAAAGACGATGATCGCCCTGTTCGCGATGCTGCGCGCGGTCGAGGGCGGCCACCAGGCGGCCCTGATGGCGCCGACCGAGACGCTCGCCGAGCAGCACTTCGCGACCCTGGAGCGACTGCTCGCCGGGGCGGGCCTTCCCTCTGCCGCGCTGCTGACCGGATCCACGCCCGCGGCACGCCGCCGCGAGCTGCTTGGCCACCTCGCCACCGGCCAGCTCGAGCTGGTCGTCGGCACCCACGCGCTGATCGAGCAGGACGTCTCCTTCGCGCGGCTCGCGGTCGCGGTGGTGGACGAGCAGCACCGCTTCGGCGTCCGCCAGCGCGCCGCGCTCGACGCCAAGGGCCCCGGCGGCGCCGCCCCCCACACGCTGCACATGACAGCCACGCCGATCCCCCGCACGCTGTCGCTGACCGCGTACGGCGACCTCGATGTCACCGTGCTGCGCGAGCTGCCCGCCGGCCGGCGCCCGGTCCGGACCTGGGTGGTGGGGGAGGAGAAGCGCCCCGGCGCGTACGAGTTCGTCCGCGAGCGGTTGCGCCAGGGCCGCCAAGCCTACGTGGTCTGCCCACTCGTCTCGGAGTCGGACAAGCTCCAGGCTCGCGCCGCCACGGAGGAGGCGAAGCGGCTGGCGGCCGGGGAGCTGCGTGAGTTCGAGGTCGGCGTCCTGCACGGGCAGATGCCGGCGTCCGAGAAGGCGGCCGCGATGCGGCGCTTCGCCTCCGGGGAGACGCAGGTGCTAGTGGCCACGAGCGTGATCGAGGTAGGGATCGACGTTGCCAACGCGGCGGTGATGGTGATCGAGGAGGCCGGCCGCTACGGGCTATCGCAGCTGCACCAGCTCCGCGGGCGGGTGGGCCGCGCGGAGCACGACTCGGCGTGCATCCTGTTCGCCGACCCGGCCTCGGAGGCCGCGACGATGCGGCTCGAGGCGATCTCCTCGGAGCGGGACGGCTTCGAGCTGGCCGAGGTCGACCTGTCGCTGCGCGGCGAGGGCGAGATCCTCGGCACTCGCCAGCACGGCCTGCCGCGCTTTCGCGTCGCGAGCCTGCCCGCCGACGCCGGGACGCTGCTGCGGGCCCGCGAGGAGGTGCTCGCCCTGCTGCGCCGGTTCGGCTCGCTCGACGCTCCCGAGCTGGGGCCGCTGATGGACGCGGCGCGGCTGCGGTTCGGCGACGAGCGCGCCGAGCCGATCGCCGCGTAGATGAGGGTCGTAGCGGGGGAGCTGCGCGGCCGCCGCCTCGAGGCGCCGAGGGGCGCCCGGGTCAGGCCCACGGCCGATCGGGTGCGCGAGGCGGTCTTCTCGATCCTCGGCGAGGTTGGCGGAACGCGGGTTCTGGACCTGTACTGCGGAACCGGGGCGCTCGCCATAGAGGCGATATCGAGGGGAGCCAAGAGCGCCGTGCTCGTCGACACGATCCCCGCCGTAGCGCGGCGCAACGTCGAGGCGCTCGGCCTCGCCGAGCGCTGTGCGGTCGTTCGCGCCGACGCGATCCGCCACTTGCGGGGCGAGCGGGAGCGGTTCGACCTCGTTTTCTGCGATCCCCCGTATAAACTCGCCGACCGCCTTGAGCCCACGCTGGGACAGCTCATCCCCGACCGCCTCGCGAAGGGGGGCCGCGTGATCGTCGAGAGCGACGTTTCCCGGCCGCTCGAGCTTGGGCTGCCGATGCAGGTCGAGCGGAGCTACGGCGACACCCTGATCCGCGTCCACGGGGCCGCGCGCTGATGGCAGCTGAGGGTCCCAGAGTGGCGGTGTGCCCGGGCAGCTACGACCCGGTCACGAACGGCCACATCGACATCCTCACCCGCGCGGCGAGGATCTTCGACAAGGTCGTGGTCGGAGTGGTCAACCAGCCGGTGCGCAAGGAGACGACGCTGTTCACGGGCGAGGAGCGGCGCGAGTTCATCGAGCAGGCGACGGCGGGCCTCGAGAACGTCGAGGTCGAGGTGTTCGCGAACCTGGTCGTCGACTTCGCGCGCGATCACGGCGCGACCGCGATCGTCAAGGGCCTTCGCGCGATCTCGGACTTCGAGTACGAGTTCGAGATGAACCAGCTCAACCGCAAGCTGGCGCCCGACCTGGAGAGCGTCTACATCATCGCCTCGCCGAGCTACAGCTTCCTCTCCTCGACCGGCGTCAAGGAGATGGCCACCTTCGGCGGCGACGTCTCCGACCTCGTCCCGGGGCCGGTCTCCGAGGCACTGGTCGAGCGCCTGCAGCGGTAGGCGTCGCTTACGCGTGTGTGCCCCGTGGGCAGGAGGTTGCAGTGCCATGCAGAACCAACCGATTGCGTGGAACCAAGACTCGGAATTCGTAAGCTTTAGCGACCGCTAATGGACGTTCTCGTCCTCATAGACAAGCTCGACGACCTCGTGCACAACGCGAGGCCCGTTCCGCTCACCGATCAGGTGCGCGTCGATCGCGAGGAGATCTACGACCTGCTCGATCAGATGCGGGCCACGATCCCCGAGGAGATCAAGCAGGCTCGCTGGATCGTCAAGGAGCGCCAGGAGATGCTCGCCGAGGCGAAGCGCGAGGCCGAGCGCATCATCAAGGAGGCGCGCGAGGAGCAGGCGCGCCTGATCTCCGACGAGGAGGTCTACAAGCAGGCCGAGCGGGGGGCGGAGGAGATCATTGAGGACGCGCGAGACACCGAGCGTCAGATCCGCCTCGGCGCCGAGGACTACGCCGACGAGATCCTCTCCACGCTCGAGGTCAACCTGGAGAAGTTCCTCTCCGCCGTGCGCCGCGGCCGCTCCCGGCTGTCGGGCATGGAGGCGGAGGAGGAGCGGCTCGAGGTCGGCTGAGCCGCTCCTCCCTGTCGTTGACAGGACGCCTGCGGAGCAATATCCTCGGCGGTCAGTGTTGGCGAGCGCAGGCAGGAGCCGGTGAAGCGAGCGCAGATCGCGGGGACGTCGTTCGTGAGTGCGCGCCGGATGCGAGTGACTCTTGCCACGGGGGTCGGTTTGCTGACCCTCGCCACGGCGCTGGTGGCCGGCTCCGACCCGAGCGAGGCGGCCTTCCCGCCGGGCGACAACGGTCAGATCGCCTTCACCCGCACAGATGGCGGCGACGACGACATCTTCGCGATGGAGGCGGACGGCTCGAACCCCGTCAACCTGACGAGCGCGAGCACGCTGGGCGACCAGAACGCCGTCTTCTCGCCCAACGCCAGCACGATTCTCTTCCAGAGCAACCGCGACGGCGACACGGACCTGTACACGATGGGCACCGACGGCTCCAACCCGGTCAACCTGACGCCGACGAGCACTGAGAACGATTACCAGCCGACCTATTTCCCGGACGGCAGGATTGCCTTTACCCGCAACGATCCGCCGCCCGGCGGCGATGCCGACATCTTCACCATGAACGCCGACGGCTCCAACCCCGTCAACCTGACGGCGGCGTTCCCGGGCAACGACGTCAACGCGAACGTCTCCCCCGACGGCTCGAGGATCGCCTTCGGAAGCAACCGCGACGGCGGCGACCAGGACATCTTCGTGATGGGCGCCGACGGGTCCAACCCGGTCAATCTGACGAGCGCGAACACGACGGCCGATCAGAACCCCGCCTTCTCGCCCAACCCCCACACGATCGTCTTTCAGCGGCTTGTCGCCGCCGGCAACAGCGACATCTTCGTGATGGGCGCCGACGGCTCCAACCCGGTCAACCTGACCTCGGCGAACACCACCCCGGACATCCAGCCCAGCTTCTCCCCTGACGTCACAAGGATCCTGTTCACGCGCACCGATGGTGGCGACCAGGACATCTTCGTGATGGGCGCCGACGGGTCCGCTCCCGTGAACCTCACGGCGGGGAACACGACGTCCGACCGCGAGGCGAGCTGGCAGAGCCTCCAGTTCTGCGGCGGCAGGCAGGCGACGATCGTGGGGACGCTCGGAAACGACAAGCTCACGGGCACGAAGCAGGCCGACGTGATGGTCGGGCTCGACGGCAACGACAAGATCAACGGCAAGGGCGGCAAGGATCGCGAGTGCGGCGGCGACGGCAAGGACAAGCTGAAGGGCGGCGGCGGCAACGACAAGCTGTTCGGCGACGAGGGCAAGGACAACCTGGACGGCGGCGGGGGCACGGACAAGCTCAGGGGCGGTCCCGGGAAGGACAAGCAGGAGCAGTAACCGCTGGGCCGCGCCCGGCCGCCGGTACCCTGCGCCGAATCCGACCCTGGAGGTGTGCGATGGCTGAGAGGTGGTTCTCGGACGAGGATCTGCGCGAGATGTCGCGGCCGACCATGGACCGGGCGATCGAGGCGAGCGACGGGCACCCAACCGCCCAGATAGCGCGTGCGCAGCCGTGTCAGCGAGAGCCCTGTGCTTCTGGTGTTACGCGGTTGCGGCGGCGCCTCGCTGGGCGTGCGCATACAGGGTCTCGGGTGCGATGTCGGCCTGCTTGGGCCAGACGATCGTGCCGGCCTCCTCGTCTGCGATCTCACCGGCGAGGTGATTGGCCGCGAGGTCTGAGGCGATTTGCGGTCCGGCGGACCGGGAGACGCGCCAGCGCGTAGGATACGCCGGAGGAGCCGGAGGAAATCGGGATGGAGGTGGTGCTATGGCGGGCAGCGGTTTCTCGGACGTTCGCGCCAGGTCGCTGACTAGGCTGGCGCTGCTTGTCGCGGCACTGGCGTTGGCCGCGACCCTCGCCGGCTCCCCGGAGCGCGCGAGGTCGGGCTCCACCTGCCTGGGCAGCCCGGTGACGATCCAGGGCAGCACGGGAGACGACAACATTCCCGGCACGGCCGGCAACGATGTGATCGAGACGTTCGGCGGCGCCGACACGGTCGACGGAGGCGCGGGAAACGACCTGATTTGTCTCGGCTCCGGGAACGACACGGGCGTCGGCGGAGCCGGAGACGACCAGATCGAGGCGGGCGAGGACGACGACACCGCGGTCGGGGACTTCCTCGACGCGGCGACCCCGGGGACGGGCAGCGACGACGTTCGGGGCGGCTCGGGCGACGACCTCGTCGTCGGCGACGCGATCTCCAGGGTCAGCGACGCGACCGGGGACGGAGACGACCACGTCAACGGCGGCGACGGCCGGGACATCGTGGCCGGGGACGCGTTCGTGCCCGCAAGCGACCCCGGCGCGACGATCAAGGCGACCGGGAGCGGCGACGATGACGTCAACGGGGGCAGCGGAAACGACGACGCGGTCGGCGACGCGCTGGCCGGGACGCCGGGCGACGACCCCCCGGCCCGCGCAACGCGTGCGACTGCGGCCGGCGCCGCGGTCGTCCGCGCCGAGGGTCTCGGAAACGACATGATCATCGGCCAGACCGGGAGCGACCTCTTGGTCGGCGACGCCGAGGTCCACGGGGCCGGCACCGCCGTGTGCGGCGGCAAGGGGGGGCTCAGCGAGGACGTGGTCTTCGGCGAGCCGAACCTGACCGCGGCCGAGACCGGCGTCCCGGGCGGCTCCGACAGCATCACCGGCCTCGGCGCGAACAAGGAGCTCGTCGTCGGGGACTGCCGCTCGACCGGGGGCGATGCAATCGGTTCCGCAAAGGACGCGAGGCTGCACGGCAGCGAGGGAACCGACGTGGTGGTCGGCGACAACGCGGCGGCCGGCAAGGCGGAGGGCAGCCACGAGGGCAGGGAGAAGGCGGCCGGGGGTCCCTCCGACGACGAGATGTTCGGCGACCACCTGAAGGTGAAGGGCGGGACTCGCCAGGGCGGCGGCAAGGACAAGGTCGGCGGCGGCCCGGGCGACGACAAGCACGAGGGCGGGCCCAAGCGCGACAAGTGCAACGGCGGCCCCGGCGACAAGGACGAGGCCGTGACCCAGGGCCCGCACAAGTGCGAGCAGGTCACGAACGTCCCGTAGCGGGTTCTCTCGTCTGGGCGTGTGGTTTTCCGCCTTCTGCATGGGGCTGAACCTCCGGCAGCTGAGCCGAACCTAGGCAAGCAAGGACCTTCGAAGCAACCTCGGCCGGCTGCTGAGCGACGTTGCCGATCGCCGTGACCACGTGCTCGTGACCCGCAACGGAAGACCGGCCGCCGCGATCCGCCACCGCTCCGTCGCCTACCTCAACGACCCCCGCTGAGGTGCGTTCCGTACCCTGCAGCGAGCGATGGCTGAGAGGTGGTTCTCGGACGACGATCTGCGCGAGATGTCGCGGCCGACCATGGAACGGGCGATCGAGGCGATCGAGCGAGGCGATCTCGAGGAGGCGAAGCGGCTGTGCGAGTCGATGAAGCACGAGTCGCAGTCCATGCACGACCTGCTCGTAGACGGCCTGGCGGGACTGATCTCATTCGTCCACGAGCAGCTCGGCGACGACGGGGTGGAGGAGGCGTGGAGCTGGAGCCTGGAGCGGAGCTGGCGCCGGCCGGTCGAGACGATCGCGGCGAGCGACAGGCGCGAGATCGCCAAGGCGCTTGCCGCGACGTGGCGCGCCCACAGCACGAGCGGCGTCGGGCCTCATCCGGGGGCCTTCGAGATCTCCGAGGACGAGGAGAAGCTCACGTTCACGATGAACCCCTGCGGCTCCGGCCAGCGGCTGTGGCGCATGGGCCGCTACCGGGAGGGAGGCTGGGGGGTCACCGACTCAGCGCACGAGTGGAGCTACGGGCGCGAGGGATTTCCGCTCTATTGCACGCACTGCGCGTTCATGAACGAGCTGCTCCCGATCCGCTGGATCGGCTATCCCGTCTATCCCTCCGACCCGCCGCAGGACTTCGACCACGATCCCTGCGTGTGGCACTGGTACAAGGACCCGGCCGACATCCCCGAGCGCCACTTCGAGCGCTACGGGCTCTCGCGGGGGGACGGCGCTTGAGGCCTATTCCTCGCGGCCGAGCGACATCGTGTTCAGCGAGGTGCCGCCGTCGATCAGGATCTCTTCGCCGGTGATGTAGCCCGCGTCGTCGGAGGCCAGGAAGGCGACGAGCGCCGCGACCTCCTGGGGCGTCGCCATGCGGCCGGCGGGCAGCGTCGCCTCGAGGCGCTCGAGCACGTCGGCGGGCATCGCCCGCACCTTCTCGGTCGCCACCATCCCGGGGAGGACCGCGTTGGCCGTGACCCCGCGGGAGACGTTCTCGGAGGCGAGCGTCTTCACCATCCCCACGAGCCCGGCCTTGGACGCGGAGTAGGCCGACCTGGCCTGGAAGCCCGGCGCGGGCGGCGCCGCTCGAGATCACGACGATCCGCCCCCAGCCACGCTCCCGCATCCCGCCGAGGTAGGCCTGCACGGTGCGAAACGCCCCGGTCAGGTTGACGTCGATGTCGCGCGCCCACTGCTCCGGGGTCATCCGGTGAGCGGGCGCGAGGGTGTCCGTGATCGCCGCGTTGGCGACGCACACGTCGATCGCGCCGAGATCGGGGAGCGGGTCCGCGGAGAGGTCCAGCCGGTGGTCGCAGCCCTCGTCGCGGTCCACCGTCACGACCTCGAGCGCGTCGGCGCCGAGGCGCTCCGCGATCGCCGCGCCGATCCCGCGCGCCGCGCCGGTGACCACGGCGCGCCTCCGGGCCGCGGCGCTCAAAGCGAGGTCTCGTGCGTGCCGGCGCGGCCCGCGTCGGCCTTGTCGTAGAACCGCTTCAGCAGCTCCACGGTCTCCTCGGGATCGGCGCACGTGTACGCGTTCCAGGCCTCGGTGCGAAGCTGGAAGTCGAGCGGCTGTCCGATCACGTCGAGGATCGTCTGCTTTGGCCGAGCGCACGGCGCGCTTCGAGTGGCTTCCCGTGAGCGGAGCGAAGCGCGGGTCGACTTTGTCATCGTCCTCTCCTCCGGTCGCGGCGCGCGGCGCATGGGCCCTCTCAACGATGGGGCGAGAGCTTGCTCAACCCGCGAGCCCTCGCGCGTGAAGGGGATCGGCGTCAGCTTCGACAAGATCAGCGCCGAGCGGCTGGACGGGAGCCCGATCGCTCAATTGCGCGCCGCGGTGCACTTGATCCCCCCGAGGACCTGGGATCGTTTCTGGCACGTCCACAACGGGAGGTTCTGCCATCCGTTCTGCCCCAGGAACACGTCCGAGAGCGACTGGCCGAGGGAGCAGGTCGAGAGGTCCCAGACCTCCTGGCAGCCTTGGGAGGTCTGGCCGAAGAGGGTGTTGACGAGGCCCTGCTGGACCGGCTTGCAGCCATCGCCCGGGCCGCCCTTCGGGCCGCACGTGCTGTAGGCGAGGGTCCACCCGCTTCCGTCGCCGGGGCGCCACTCGCAGTTGCCCTTGGGGTAGATGGGGACGCCTCCGTCGCAGTAGTCGTGGACGAGGTCGGGCGCGAAACGGAACGCGAACCAGCTCGCCGGCGTGATCGTCTGCCACGCGGAGATGTCGTAGTTGCGCTCCGCCCCCGCGATCGCGATCGCCCGGGGGTCGCCGGTGAGCGGCTTCCAGAAGTTCGAGCCGATCAGGCCGCCGACGGCCGACTGCAGCCCGTAGTCGCCCTCGATCTCGATCTTCGCCTCCCCGATGCCCTTGAGCGCGGTCTGGAAGTCGCTGTTGAGCCGGTTGCGGAGCGCGATGTACTTGCCCTCGATGCCGTCGATCGCCGCCTGGACGTCGGGCTCGCCGAGCCCCGCAGTGGCCGCGCCGTCCACGAGCGACGTTGTGACGACGGCGATCTCGCCCGCCTCCCCGGAAAGCGCGTCGAGAGCGCTGAGGCCCTCCAGCACTCCCTCGAAGACCTGCCACTCCTCCATCACCAGCTCGGCGTTCTTCTGCGCGTTGAACTTGAGCAGGTCGGCGCTCGTGTCCATCGACAGGCCGAGGAACTTGTCGTCGATCAGGCTGTGCAGGTAGCCGCCGGCCGAGGCGTCGTCGTACCAGCTGAGGACGAGCTTGCCGTTCTGTAGCTCCTTGGCGAGCTGCGCCTTGACCTCGTCCCAGACCTGGTCGGAGACGCCCGCGGGCTGCGGCACCTGCGTCAGGTCCTGCCGCCACGCGTCGAAGTTGGCGCTGAGCGCGTCCGGGTAGGCCTGGCGCAGGTCGAAGCGGGGGTTGTCCTGGCCCCCGATGTACGCGTTGATCGCCTGGTACGCGATCGCCTCCTCGCCGCTCGAGTAGTCGGGGAACTGGGCAGAGGGGCTCACCCAGGAGCGCTTGGCGGTGTCGAGCCTCACTGTCTGCACTCCCGTCAGCCCTCGGGCGATCAGGTCGCGGGCGCTGCCGCTGCCGACGTGCGCCGTCTGGATCGTCCAGTAGTAGCGGGCCTGATCCCATCCGTTGGCGTCGGAGAAATCGCCCTCGGACGGCTGGACCTCCTGCCAGCTGCCGCCGATCTGATCCGGTGTCGGCACGAAGCGGTAGACGTGCAGCCCGTCGGCGAGCCGCCCGATTACCTCGGCGGCTCCCACACCGTCTAGGTCGGCGGTCTGGATCGTCAAGTAGCTCTGGGGTGCGTTTCCGCCCGCGGCGTCGGTGAGCCTTCCCAGCGCAGGGAGCTCCCTCCACTCGATGTTGAAGGTCTTGGGCACGAGCTCGTACTCGTGCACCCCGTCCGACAGCCGCACGATGATCTCCGCCTCCTTGTCGGAGTCGAGGTTGGCGGTCTGGATCGTCGAGTACTGGGACGGGCTGGCGAGCCCCGGGTCCGCGCCGACCGGTATCGGCGGCTCCGTGACCCACCTGTCCCCGGGGAGGAACCTCCACCAGATGAGCGCCGGGGTGCCGCCCGAGGGGAACTTGACCCGAGCGAGAACGTCGTCGCGCCCGTCGCCATCGATGTCGCCGGTCTGGATAGTGGAGTAGAACTGTGGGTCAGTCTGCCCGTACCCATTCGACAGCTCGTCGAGGACCGCGGACTGGGGAAGCGCGTCGAATCCCTGCGTGCCCGAGTTCCAGCGCCACACGTGAAGCCCATCCGGCTCGCGTGCGAGGATCTCCGGAAGGCCGTCGCCGTCGATGTCGCCGGTCTGGATCGTCTCGTAAAGGGACGCCTGATCGAAGCCGGCGGCATCGGACAGCGCCGCGATCAGCGCCGACTTGATCTCGGTCCAGGTTGCGGAGCTCGGGTCGTACTGCCAGACGTGGAGCCCGTCGCCCGCACGGGCGAGGAGCTCCGCCTTCTTGTCGCCGTTCACATCGGCGGTCTGGATCGTCGAGTAGTACTGCGGCCGGTCCCAGCCCCCGGCGTCGGTCATGCCGAGCGCGCCGCCGTTGTAGAGCGGCAGCCACTGGCCCGTGGCGCTGTCGAAGTGAAAGGCCTCGATCCCGGCCGGGCTGCGGCCGATCAGCTCGTCCCGCCCGTCGCCGTCGATGTCGCCGGTCTGGATCGTGGTGTAGGCGGAGGGGTCGCTCCACAGCCCATCGGACCACGACGGGAGCGCGAAGTCGGGCATGCCGCCGAGCTTGACTCGCTCGCAGGACCGCAGCACGTCGTCGCTGTCGATCATCGCGGTGTCGTAGCCCGGGCCGCAGTTGACCGAGTCCTTGACATCGTCGCGGGCCGCTACCTTGTCGCGGCCCTTCCCGGCATGTACCCGGTCGCGGGCGCCGTCCGCGGCGCGGATCCGGTCGCGGCCCCTGCCGCCGCTCAACCGGTCCCTGCCGTTGCCGCCGCGCACGCGGTCGCGGCCACTGCCCGCCCGCACCCGGTCGGCACCGGGCCCGTCGCGAACCAGGTCGCGCCCCCCGTGGCCGCAGGCGCGGTCGTCGCCGGGCCGCCCGACGATCGTCTCGTTCGCGGGCGTGCCGGAGATCACGTCGTCGCGCCGGGTCCCGATCGCGAGCAGCTTCACTGGGTCCACGAGCAGGTCCACGCGAGCGCCGGCGCACTGGGAGCGCTTTGCCGCGGCGCGCTCCGCCGGGAGGGCGAGGGCCGAGGCGAGCAGCGCCGCGCCGAGCGCCAGGGCGGCCGCGATCCGAGGAGCTTGCCCGGTCCGGTGCTCGGTCATCACCTTGAGGGGCCGGGATGATATCCGCTTAGATCCGGGCCGACGATCTAAGCGCCGACTGGCGGGCACAGAAGAGCGCGCCAACGCGACAGGTTGGCAGCAATCATGCTTACAGCGACGTCTCGTGCGTCCCCGCGCGGCCCGCGTCGGACTTCTCGTAGAAGCGCTGCAGCAGCGCCAGGGTCTCCTCGGGGTCGGCGCACGTGTATGCGTTCCAGGCCTCGGTGCGTAGCTGGAAGTCGAGCGGCTGGCCGATCACGTCGAGGATCGTCTGCTTGGCCGAGCGCACGGCGCGCTGGGAGTTGCGGAGGATTTGCCGCGCCACGGCCTCGGCCTCCTGCGTGAGATCGTCGTGCGGGACGACCCTGTTGACCAGGTTGCACTGCAGCGCACGCTGCGCGTCGATCGGCTCCGCGGTCAGCAGCATCTCCATCGCGACGCCGACGCCGCACGTGTTGACGAGCCGCACCAGCCCCCCGTCGCCGTGGTGGAAGCCGCGCCGGGCCTCGAAGGAGCCGAACATGGCCCGCTCGGAGGCGACGCGGATGTCGCAGGCCAGCGCCGTCTCCAGCCCGCCCGCCAGAGCCCAGCCGTTCACCGCGGCCACGATCGGCTTGTGGATGCGATGCATCCCGCGCGTGAACCCGTTGAGGCCGAGCTCGACGACCTCGCGGACCTTTCCGGGGGTGGCGCCGCCGATCGTGGGCGGGATGTAGGTCTTCAGGTCCGCCCCGGCGCAGAAGGCGTCGCCGGTTCCGGTCAGGATCGCCACGTCAACCCGGTCGTCGTCCCGGAAGTCCGCCCAGGCCTCGATCATCAGCCGGTGGACGTCGGGGTCGATCGCGTTCTTCGCCTCCGGGCGGTTGATCGTCAGGTACGCGATCCGATCGCGCTTCTCGTACTCGAGCTTCGGCATCGGCGCTCCTCTCTTCGGGGGCGGCGATTCTACGCGCGGTATGCTCGCCTCAACAGGCGAGTGTCGCTGGGGGGGCGCAGCCCCCATGGCGGCCGCCGTGGGCCCGCCCCGTGTCGGCGGGCTCACTCGTAGACGGCGCGGATCACGGCCAGATCGTCGCCCCGCCACGCGAGCTCGCCGCCCGACCATGCCGCGAGATCCTCGGCGCGCTCGAGGAAGTCCACACCCGGCTCGGGTGGTGGACTCTGGTCCGCGGCCACGACCTGGTCTCCGAGCACCAGAGAGCGTGAATGCTCGCGTACGCGGCGGAACAGGTCGCGCTTACCGTCCGCGGTCAGGTGGTGCACCGAGAGGACCGAGATCACGAGGTCCCACGGCCCGTCGGGCAGCGGGTCCTCCATCCGCGCGAGCCGGACCTCGATCCCCGTCTCACGCGCCCTGAAGACCATCTCGGGGGTCGAGTCGAGGCCGGTGACCTGGGCATCAGGGAAGCGCTCGAGCAGCCGGCGGGTCGTCTCACCGGTGCCGATCCCCAGCTCCAGGACGAGGGCCGGCGCGAACGGGATCGCGTCGATCGAGCGTTCCTGCAGCTCGTCGTAGCGGGGAACCGCGGCGCGGATCCGCTCCAGGTAGGTGTCGGGATCGGAGTGAAACTGGGGCACGCTAGTCTCAGCGGGTAGGCGGCTCCCTGGCTCCGGGCCGGGGCTGCCATCGTAAGACCCCTGATCCCGGGAGACCCTCCAATGGCGCAGAGGGCCGACATCATCGATCTCGCGCGGTTCGTCCGCTCCCCCGGCGAGGGGCGCCGGGTCGAGGCGGACGTGAACCCCGGCGAGCTCGTCTACGGCGAGCAGACGTACACGATTGCGGGTGGCGCGGCCGCGTCCCGGGTGGACATCTCGCGGACCTCCACGGGCTACTCGCTGCGGCTCCGCTTCGGCGCCGGGATCCGTGGTTCGTGCGTGCGCTGCCTCGGGGACGCCGAGATGCGGGTGGAGGTGGACGCCCGTGAGGTGGACCAGGCGGGCGGGTCGGAGCAGGAGGGCCTTCGCAGCCCCTACGTCGACGGGGACGAGCTCGACGTCGCCGCCTGGGCCCACGACGCCCTCGCCCTGGCGATGCCGGGGCAGTTCCTTTGCCGCTCCGATTGCAGGGGCCTGTGCCCCGTGTGCGGAGCGTCGCTCAACGACGCCGAGGCGGCCGAGCATCGCCACGAGAGCGAGGCCGGCGCCGGGCCGATGGCGAAGCTGCGCGAGATCCGCTTCGACTGAGGCGGCGAGCTAGGCGGCGACCGGCTCGGTGGAGAGTGGCACGCCGATCGCCTTCAGGCGCCTGTTGAGGGCGTTGAAGGCGAACTCGTTGATCTCGACCGAGGTGTAGCCGACCATCTCCCACTCCTCGTTCGGATCCTGGCCGCGCGGCACCAGCACCAGGCTGGCGGTCGGCAGCAGCTGCGTGAGCTTGGCGCGCATCCGATCGGCGAGGTGCCGGTCGCGCGCACACGCCTGCTTCAGGTACCAGGTCCCGTAGGCGACGTGGCGATGCTCGTCGCGCGCCACCTTCTTGAACCCCTCCACAAAGCCCGGCAGCAGGTCGTTCTTCTCCCAGTACTCGGTGATGAAGTGCTGCCCGGTGAGCGCGAGGGTCCCCTCGATCACCATGTGGTAGATGGTCACGAAGTCGACCTTCGCCTCCGTGTCGCGGGGATCGTCGATCAGCCGCCGGCCGGCCTCGACCAGGCTCTCGTCGAACAGCTCCACGAACGCGTCGTTGAGCTCCTTCCGCACGCGGGCCAGCCGCCCCTCGATGTCCTGGTCCTCGAGCCCGACGACCTCGCGGTAGAAGCGGTCGAAGAACTGCATGTGGCGCGCCTCGTCCACCTGCTGGGTGGTGAGGAAGGCCTCCTCCTGCTCGTCCTCGTAGGCCATCACGAGCCCGGAGAACTGGGTCGTGACGCGCTCCTCCCCGATGAAGAACGAGGCGAGGATCCACACCGCCCAGTCGCGCTCCTCGTCGGTGAGGTTCGCCCACTGCTCCCTGTCGCGGCTGAAGTCGATCTCCTGCGAGACCCAGTGCTGGCGCTCCCACAGCACGTAGAGCTCCTGCGGGCCGAGGAGCTGGAGGTCTCTCGCCTGCTGCTCGGTCTGGAGCGTTCCGGGATCGCCCTGCTGGGTGAGCTCAAAGAGGGTGGTGGCCATGGTCGTTGCTCCCTTGAGTCGCTGTTGCCGGGTCGGGGGCGACCGTAGCAGATCCAGACACGATGTCCAGACACTATGTCTAACACCCGCTAGGATGCGCGGCGTGGCCGTCCTGTCCAGAGCGCGAGCCGGCACGAGCGAGCGGCGTCGCGAGGCCGAGCGGGGCTTCCTGTCGGCGACCGAGGCGCTGCTCGACGAGGGCAGCTCTTACGCGGAGCTGAGCGTCGAGCGGATCGCCTCGCGGGCCGGCCGGCCCAGGACCGCCTTCTATCTCTACTTCCGCGACAAGCGCGAGCTGCTCATGCGGCTGACCGAGGACGTCACCCAGGTTATGTACCAGGACGCCGACGGATGGTGGAGCGGGACCCGGGGCCGCGGGGACATCCGCCCCGTCAGCGAGAGAATGCTGCACACCTGGGCCGAGCACGCAAGCCTTCTCGGAGCGGTCGTCGAGGCGTCCACCTACGACGCGGAGATCGGGGAGTTCTGGCGCGGCGTCGTCGAGCGCTTCATCGAGGCGACCGAGCGCCGCCTGGTCGAGGAGGGCGAGGATCCCGGCGCGGCGGCCGCGAAGGCGTTCGTCCTCTCGTGGATGATGGCGCACGCCTGCTACCAGCAGGCGGTCCGTGGGAAGTCGCTCGAGGACCCGGCGTTCACATCCGCGCTGGTCGAGGTCCTCGAGCGCAGCATCTACGGCTCCTGAATCATTCCGGCCACGTACTCGGCTCCGCCTCCGCCGCGGCCGGGTTTGCGCAGGGATTGGCCTACCATCCCGCTCGATGGCAGTCCCGAAGAAGAGGACGTCCGCCGCGCGGCGCGATTCGCGCCGCGCGCAGCATCGTGCCTCCGCGCCGCGGCTCAACGAGTGCCCGCAGTGCCACAGCCCCCGCCTCCCGCACCGGGTTTGCCCGGTGTGCGGGACCTACGCCGGACGAGAGGTCGTGCGGCACGAGATCGAGGAGCCCACGGCCGAGCCGGCCGAGCCGGCTGAGCCGACGGAGGAATAGATGGGCCAGCCGGAGAGCGCGACAACCGCTCCTCCGGAGGCATCGCCGCGCCCCGGGCCGAGCGGGCCGCTGACGATCGCGCTCGACGCGTGCGGCGCCGACGGGGGGCCGGATGTGATCGCGGCCGGCGCGAAGGCGGTCGCGGCCGAAGGGATCCGCGTGCGTGCGTTCGGAACACAGCCCGAGCTCGAGCCGCTGGTCGGGATCGAGCGCGTCGAGCTGCGCCGCGCCGAGGACGCGATCTCGAACCAGGAGGAGCCGGTTCGCGCCGTCCACTCGAAGAAGGGGGCCTCGGTCGTCCTTGCGGCCCAGGACGTGGCCGAGGGCCACTCCCACGCGCTGGTCAGCGCCGGCTCGACCGGGGCGGCGCTGACGGCCTCGGTGTTCGCCTTGCGCCGCCTGCACGGCGTGCACCGTCCCGCGATCGCGGTCCAGCTCCCGATGCCGGAGCGACCCGGGCGGCAGATTCTGTTTCTCGATGCGGGTGCGAGCTCGGAGGCCCGCCCCCAGCACCTGGTCCAGTTCGCCTACCTCGGCTCCGCGTTCAGCCAGGCGGTGCTCGGGGTGGAGCGCCCCCGGGTGGCCCTGCTGTCGGTCGGCGAGGAGCCGGGCAAGGGCACCCCTACGGTGGTGGCCGCCCACGAGGCGCTTGCGGGCGCCGACGGGATCGACTTCGCCGGCAACGTGGAGGGGCGCGACCTGGCCGAGGGATCCGCCGACGTGGTCGTCACCGACGGCTTCACCGGGAACGTGGCGCTGAAGGCGATGGAGGGCACCGCGAAGGCCGTGGGCGGGGCGGTTCGCGGCGCGGCGCGCTCCGGCTTCTTCGCGGGGATCGGCGGGCTGCTGATGAGGCGCTCGCTGAAGCGCCTGCGGCGGGAGCTCGATCCGGACACGACCGGCGGCGCGATCCTGCTCGGGCTCCGGGGGGTGACCGTGATCGCCCACGGCAGCGCGGGGCCCGAGGGGATCGCGAACGCGATCCGGCTCGCCGAGCGCAGCGTCCGCGAGCAGGTGGTTCCACGCACGGCCGAGCTGCTGGAGCGATCCGGAGCGAGCCGCGCGTCCGTGCGGGCGAGCCTCGAGCGTGATAGGAAGCCGGCGTCATGAGCCGCGACGAGGTGCTGGAGAAGGTCCGCGCCCATCTGGCCACCGAGCTGGAGGTGGAGCCGGGCCGGATCAGCGACGCGACGCGATTCCGCGAGGACCTCGACGCCGACTCCCTCGATCTCTACGAACTGGTGATGGAGCTTGAGGACGTCTACGGGATCAAGGTCAGCGAGGAGGAGGCGGCCGGGATCGAGACCGTCGGTCAGGCGGTCGACTTCGTCGTCGAGCACGTGCCCAGCTCATAGGCGTCGCGGCGCTCGCCGAGCTGATCGAGGATCTCCCGGACGAGCTTCGCCGGCGGGCCCTCAGCCACGCCTCGTGGGTGGAGCACCGCGCGGAGTCCTACGGGCGGCTCGCGTTCCTCGGGGACGCCGTGCTCGGGCTCGCGGTCGCCGAGGAGCTGTACCGGCGGTTTCCGCGCGCCGACATCGGGCGCCTCACCAAGGTGCACGGCCACTCGGTGAGCGGGCGGGCATGCGTCGAGGTGGCGCTTGCCCTGGCTCTACCGGAGCGGCTGCGCGACGCTGCGCCCGACATGCCTGAGGGCATCTCACCCGAGGAGCTGATCTCGAGTGAGCGAGCGCTGGCATCGATCACCGAGGCGATGATCGGCGCCTCCTACCTCGCGCATGGATTCGAGCGCACGGCGGCGGCGACGGTGAGCGCATTCGAGGCGCAGATCGAGCTCGCCACCGAAACCCTGCTGGACTTCAAGTCCGCCCTCCAGGAGGAGCTCGCCCGCCGCGGCGCAACCGTAAGCTACGAGGTGGTGCGTGAGACGGGACCGCCTCACGACCGCTGGTTCGACGTCGCGGCGGGCGTCGCCGACGAGGTGGTCGGTCGCGGCAGCGGGCGAAGCAAGAAGCAGGCCGAGCAGGTCGCGGCGGCGGAGGCGCTGGACCGAATCCAGAAGTAAGCGTCCGTCCGATCCCGAGACGAGCCTATCCTGAGTTGAGCGTATGCATCTGAAGTCGATCACGATGAAGGGCTTCAAGTCCTTCCCCGATCGCACGCGCCTGATCTTCTCCCCGGGCGTGAGCGTGATCGTCGGGCCCAACGGGTGCGGCAAGTCCAACATCACCGACGCGGTCCTGTGGGCTCTTGGTGAGCAGAGCCCGCTCGCGGTCCGGGGGCAGTCGATGCAGGACATGATCTTCGCGGGCGGGAAGGGTCAGAGCCGGCGCCGGTTCGCGGAGGTCGAGGTGGTGCTCGACAACTCGGACGGCAACGGCGCCGGGGATGGACCGCCGTTCGCCGAGATCTCCATCAAGCGCCGCCTCGACCGAGCCGGCGAGGGCGAGTACCGGCTAAACGGGGCACGCTGCAGGCTCGCCGACGTGCTCGAGATCCTCTCCGACGCCAACCTCGGCGGCGAGATGCACTCCGTGATCAGCCAGGGGAAGATCGAGGAGGTCGTCCACTCCAAGCCCCGCGAGCGGCGCTTGCTCATCGAGGAGGCGGCGGGGCTCGGCAAGCATCGAAAGCGCCGGCGCCGCGCCCAGCTCAAGCTCGAGCGCACGAGGGACAACCTGGATCGGGCGCTCGACGTCGAGCGCGAGGCGCGCACCTACCTGCGCCCCCTGAAGCGCCAGGCACGGGCCGCCGAGACGCACGCGAGGCTGGAGCGCGAGGGGCTCGAGCTTCATGGAGCCCTCGTCGCCGACGAGCTGCGCTCGCACGAGGACGAGTTGGCGGAGACGGAGCGCGACGCCGAGGGGGCGCGGAGCACCAGGGATGACGTCGAGCACCGGCTCGGGGAGGTCAACAAGCGCCGCGCCGGGATCGAGGAGCGCTTCGCCGAGCGCGACCGGGAGCGCACGACCCTGTGGGGGCGGCTCACCGCTCTGCGCGGGACGCACGAGCGGCTCAGCGTGCGCGCCGAGGCGCTGTCGGCGCGGGCGTCGGAGCTGGAGGTCGGCCTCGAGCGGCGCCGCCGTGCGCTCGGTGACCTGGCGCTGGATGCGCCCGTCGGCGAGGAGGGCTCCGAGGGCGATCCGCTGGAGGTCGAGCTCGGCCGGGTCGAGCACGCGCTCGGCGAGGCGACGCGAGCGATGCTTCGCGCACGCGCTGGCGAGGGCGAGATGGACGAGGAGCTTGCCAGCCTCCGTGAGGCCGCGGAGCGCGCCGCGCGCGCCGCCGCCCGGGCGGAGCGCCTGCTCGGCAAGAGCCGGCAGGACTCGCTCGAGCGCCGCGTTGCCTCCGAGGGGGAGCTGCTGGAGCGACTGCGCGCCGCCGCAGAGGCGGTGGCGGGCGCGCGGGAAGCCGTCGGCGAGCGCATCCTCCGGCTGGAGCAGCGCATGCTCGAGGACGAGGACGCGGGCGACGTGACCGAGGAGCTTCGCGCCTGCTCACGCGAGGAGTACGCGATCCAGGCCGAGCTGCGCTCGGCGGCAGAGGCCGTCACCGAGGCGCAGGTCAAGGCCGCTCACCTCGAGAACCGCCGCGATGAGGTGCTCGCCGAGCTGAGGCGGATCGCGGGGCGGCTCGGCACCGAGCTGGGTCCGGCCGAGAAGCCCCTGGCCGACGAGGGGCGCGCCGAGATCGAGCGCAAGCTCGAGCGCCTGGGCCGGCGCCGCGAGCAGCTCGGCCCGGTCAACCCGCTCGCCGAGCGCGAGTACGAGGAGGCTCGCGGCCGCGTCGAGGAGCTCGAGCACCAGCGTGAGGACCTGGAGACGGCGCTGGCGGAGCTGGAGAAGGTGATCCGCGAGACCGACCGCAAGATCCACGCCGACTTCGAGCACACCTTCGAGGCGACCGCGCGCAGCTTCGAGGAGCTCGCCGGGCACCTGTTCCCCGGCGGCCGCGGCCGCCTGCGGCTGGTCGACCTCCCCGCACCGCGATCGGTCAGCGCGAGCGAGGAAGGAGACGCAGACCCGGCTGAACCGGAGGCGGAAGCCGAGGATTCAGCCGGAAATGATCAGGACCAGGGCGTCGAGATCGAGGTGACCCCGTCAGGCAAGGCGACGCGGCGGCTGTCGCTGCTCTCGGGCGGCGAGAAGTCCCTTGTCGCGCTGGCCTTCCTGTTCGCTGTCTTCCTCGCTCGCCCGTCGCCGTTCTACATCCTCGACGAGGTGGAGGCCGCGCTCGACGACGCCAACATCGATCGCTTCCTGCAGCTGGTGCGCCGCTTCGCGGACCGGGCGCAGTTCGTGATCGTCACGCACCAGAAGCGGACCATGGATGCGGCCGACGTGCTGTACGGGGTGAGCATGGGCGAGGGCGGGATCACGAAGGTGATCTCGCGCCGGCTCCCGCGCGACGCCGACGAGGCGCTCGCCGAGCACGTCGCGGGCGACGGCGCGGGGCGCGCCGGCGCCGTCGAGGCCGCCTGAGCGCGGTGCCGAGCAACTGGGAGGACGCGTTCGACCTCGGTGGCTCCCCAGCAAGCATCGAACCGGAGGTCACCGAGGAGACAGAGCGCCGGGGCGTGTTGCGGCGGTTGCGAGAGACCCTCTCGAAGAGCCGCAGCGCGCTCGCCGACGAGCTGTCTGCGAGCCTCGGCGAGAAGCTTGACGATGGGACCTGGGAGCGGCTCGAGGAGACGCTGATCCTCGCCGACGTCGGCGCGCGCACGACGGCCGATGTCGTCGGGCGGCTGGAGGCGGAGGTCGAGTCGGGCGGGCTCGAGGGCCCCGAGGGCGTGCGCGAGCGACTGATCGAGCTGCTCGCGGAGACGGCGGATCCCGGCGCCTGGCGCATCGATCTGACCCACAGGCCGGCGGTGCTCATGGTCGTCGGCGTCAACGGCAGCGGCAAGACGACGACGATCGGGAAGCTCGCGTGGCACCTGCAGCGCGAGCTCGGGCTCTCGGTGGTCCTGGCCGCCGCCGACACCTACAGGGCGGCCGCGATCGAGCAGCTCGAGGCGTGGGCCGAGCGTGCCGGGTGCGAGATCGTCAAGGGCACGCCGGGCGGCGATGCGGGCGCGGTTGCCTTCGACGCGATCGCCGCCGCCGAGGCGCGCGGCGCGGACGTGGTGATCGCGGACACCGCGGGGCGCCTGCACACGCACGGGAACCTGATGCAGGAGCTGGCCAAGGTCCGGCGCGTGATCGCGAAGCGACTCGACGGCGCCCCCCACGAGACGCTGATCACGATCGACTCGACGACCGGCCAGAACGGGCTGCGTCAGGCGCAGGCGTTCTCGGACGCCGTCCAGGTCACCGGTGTCGTGCTCACGAAGCTCGACGGGACCGCGAAGGGCGGGATCGCATTGACGATCGCCCGCGAGCTGGGGATCCCGGTGAAGCTGATCGGGGTCGGCGAGGCGCTCGAGGACCTGCGCCCCTTCGACGCGCGCGAGTTCGCAGCGGCGCTGCTCGGCGAGTAGCCGCCTCGCCTGCCCTGGACAGAGCCCGTTCCCTATGGGCGCAGCTCGACGAATCCCGCGGCGCTGAAGTCGGCGTCGAAGGCAAGAGCGTCGCCCATCCGCAGAGCCTTCATGACCACGAAGCTGGTTGCGTCCGCGAACGAGTAGCGGCGCTCGTCGTGCCGGCGAAGCCAGCGGAACGCCTCCCGCTCCTGCTCCGGCGACACGTGAACGGCCTCGACGCGCGGTGATCGCCCGATCCGGTCGAGGAACAGCACGGCCATCCGGTGGCTGTCGCGACGGCGTAGGAAGGTCCAGGTCTCGCCAACTACGTGGTTCGTCGTGACCAGCCGTTTGGCGCTGTGCATCGTCGCGAGCTCGCGGGCCGGGGCGTGGCGGTCGTCCCGGTGAAGCGAAACTGCGATCCAGAAAGAGCTATCGACGAAGATCATCGGCGCGGTCCTCGAGGAATTCCTCGTCGTAGATCACGGCGTCGATGTCGTCCACCGGCTCGGCATCCGAGGCGCCCACCATCTCCCAGAGCGGATCCTCGTGGATGGGGGGAAGGGGCTCGATCTGCGCTCGGACCGCTGCTCGGATCAGCGCCGCCTTCGAGGTCTTCTCGCGCCGCGCACGCATCTCGAGCGCCGCGTCCAGGTCCTCCTCGATCATGATCTGTAGCCGCTTCATCGCCATCAGCGTGACTGACCTTACATCACATATGTGATGTTGATGTAACGAAACGCGGGCGGGCGGCGAGCCCCGCGCCGCTCTCAGCGAGGAGGATCAGAATGCCCGGCGACGAGTAGTCACCCCCTTCGCTCGCTCGCCACGTCACTAAGCTGGACGGCATGTTCGACCAGCTCTCGGACAGGCTGCAGGCCACGCTCTCCGAGGTCCGCTCGCGCGGCAAGCTGAGCGAGGCCGACGTGGATGGTGCGATGCGCGAGATTCGCCTCGCGCTGCTCGAGGCCGACGTCAACTTCAAGGTGGTGAAGTCGTTCACCGCCGACATCAGGGAGCGCTGCCTCGGCGCGGGCGTGCTGGACAGCCTCGACCCCGGCCAGCAGGTGGTGAAGATCGTCAACGAGGAGCTGGCGAAGCTGATGGGTGGGGCGGGGCGCGACATCGTCTTCGCGTCCTCCGGCACCACGGTGATCCTGATGGCCGGCCTGCAGGGCTCAGGGAAGACGACCGCGTGCGCGAAGCTCGCCAAGCACCTCGCGAAGGACGGTCGCTCCGCCGCGCTCGCCGCATGCGACACGCAGCGTCCCGCCGCGGTCGATCAGCTCGTCACGGTGGGGAGGCAGGCGGACGTCCCCGTGTACGAGCGGGGCACCGATCCAGACCCGGTCGAGATCGCCGAGTGGGCGGTTGGCCGGGCGCGCACCGAGGATCGCGACGTCCTGATCGTGGACACCGCGGGCCGGCTCCACATCGACGAGGAGCTGATGGACGAGCTGGCGCGGATCAAGAAGCGGATCAAGCCCCACGACGTGCTGCTCGTGCTCGACGCGATGACCGGCCAGGACGCCGTCAACGTCGCCGACGAGTTCGCCGAGCGCACCGACTTCGACGGGGTCGTGCTCACGAAGCTCGACGGCGACGCGCGCGGGGGCGCCGCGCTTTCGGTCAAGGCGGTGACGGGAAAGCCGGTGCTCTACGCGTCGACCGGCGAGCGGATCGAGGAGCTGGAGCGCTTCCAGCCGGAGCGGATGGCGAGCCGCATCCTCGGCATGGGCGACGTGCTGTCGCTGATCGAGAAGGCAGGGGAGGTGTCCGACCGCGAGCAGGCCGAGGAGCTGGAGCGCAAGATCCGCAAGCAGCAGTTCACGCTCGACGACTTCCTGAAGCAGATGCGCCAGGTGCGCCGCATGGGCCCGCTGACCAACCTGCTGGGGATGCTCCCCGGCATGGGGGGCGCGCTGAAGCAGCTCAAGAGCGCCGACATGGACGAGCAAGAGCTGGATCGGCTCGAGGCGATCATCCTCTCGATGACCCCCGAGGAGCGCAGCCGCCCGGAGATCATCAAGGGATCGCGCCGCAAGCGGATCGCCCAGGGCTCGGGCACGAACGTCCAGGCCGTGAACCAGCTGGTGAAGCAGTTCGGCCAGATGCAGAAGCTGATGAAGCAGCTCGCCGAGGGCCGGATGCCCAGCCCCGAGCAGCTGATGCGCGGCCGCTGAGGGGCCGGCGCCTCCGTCCCTGTAACCTCACCGGCCGCGTATGGCTGTACGAATCAGGCTGAGAAGGATGGGTTCGAACCAGAACCCGGTGTGGCGCGTGGTCGTGGCCGACCGGCGCTCCCCGAGAGACGGGCGCACGATCGAGACGATCGGCCACTACAACGCGCAGACCGATCCATCCCTGATCGTGATCGACGAGGAGCGGGCGCGCCACTGGCTGGAGCACGGCGCGCGCCCCTCGCCCACCGTCGCGAAGCTGCTGCGCTCAAAGGGGATCGAGGCAACCGGCTCCCGATGAGGGAGCTGGTTGAGTTTCTCGTCCGGGCGCTCGTCGAGGACCCGGGCGCCGTGCGGGTCGAGGAGCTGGAGGAGAACGGCGACGTCGTGCTCGAGGTGACGGTCGCCGACGATGACCTCGGGCGGGTGATCGGGCGCGGGGGGCGGATCGCCAACGCACTGCGGACGATCGCCAGGGCTGCGGCGACGAAGGAGGAGCGTCGCGTGATCGTCGAGATCATTGAGTGAGGCGCCTGGACGTATTCACGCTCTTCCCCGAGGCGTTCGATTGGTTCCGCTCCCAGCGCCACGTGCAGAACGCGGAGCGCGACGGCCTCGAGGTGCGGCTGCTCGACTATCGCGACACCACGCCGCTCGGCGCCGGGCAGGTCGATGACGCCCCGTACGGCGGAGGGGCCGGAATGGTCCTCCGCGTCGACGTCGTCGACGCGGCGCTGCAGCGCGCGTACGGCGACCAGCTCCCCGGACGTCGGATCGTCCTGCTGACGCCGTCCGGGCGCCCCTTCGACGAGGGGCTTGCCCGGGAGCTCGCCGAGGAGCGCGAGCTGGCCCTGCTGTGCGGGCGCTACGAGGGCGTCGACGAGCGCGTGCGCGACCACCTCGCCACCGACGCGGTCTCGATCGGTCGCTTCGTGATCTCGGGCGGCGAGCTGGCGGCGATGGTTGTCGCCGACGCCGTGGTGCGCAAGCTTCCGGGGGCGCTGGGTGACGCCGAGAGCGCGGTCGAGGAGTCTTTCAGCGAGGCGCTCGGCGGGGCGCCCGAGTACCCGCACTACACGCGCCCGCCCGCCTACCGGGGCTGGGGGGTGCCGGAGGTCCTGCTGTCCGGCGACCACGAGCGGGTCCGGGAGTGGCGACTGCAGAGGAGCCGGGAGCGGGCGCGAGACTGAGGTCACGGGCGGGCGGAGGCCCCCGGAGCGCCGGCGGACGTCCGCTAGTATTCCGTCCGCGCGGGCCGCCCAGTCGCCCGCGTTTTGATCGTCCTCGGCCGTCTCGCGCCGCGCCCCCTCCGCAACGGCAAGCCATCATGAGCGGCATCATCGAAAGCATCGAGCAGCGCCAGCTCGCCAGGGTGCCGGCGTTCCGCCCCGGCGACCGGGTGCGGGTGCACTTCCAGGTCATCGAGGGAAGCCGCCGCCGGACCCAGGTCTTCGAGGGTGTTGTGATCAAGCGCCAGGGCGACAGCTCGCGCGAGACCTTCACCGTCCGCAAGCAGTCGTTCGGGGTCGGCGTGGAGCGGACGTTCCCGGTCCACTCGCCGAAGATCGAGAAGCTCGAGGTGGTGGCCCGCGGCGACGTGCGCCGCGCGAAGCTCTACTACCTGCGCGGGCGGGTCGGGAAGCGCGCCCGCGTTGCCGAGCGGCGCTGGGGCATCGAGGACGAGCTGGTCGTGAGCGAGGCGGCGGAGGCGATCGACTCAGAGGGCGTCGCGGTGAGCGAGGCCGAGACCGTCGAGCCCGAGCCCGAGGAGGGCGAGGAGGCGGAGGCCGAAGGCGAGAGCGAAGTGAGCGAGGGTCAGCCTGACGCAGACCCGACTGAACCGGAGGCGGGAGCGAGCGAGGAACAGGACCAGTCAGTCGAGTCCGAGCGAGCGGGAGCCGAGGATTCAGTCGGAAATGACAAGGACTCCGGCAGGGCGGCGGGCTGATCCCGAAGCCGAAGACAGGCGCTGGCGCCCTCCTGGAGCTGGTCGTGATCGTCGGCCTGGCGGTTGGCCTGGCACTGCTGATCCAGGCCTATCTGATCAAGCCGTACCAGATCCCCTCGCAGTCGATGGAGCCGACGCTCGACGTCAACGAGCGTGTGCTCGTCAACCGATTTCTCTATCACTTCGGCGACCCCGAGATCGGCGACGTAATCGTCTTCCATCCTCCGAAGGGGGCGGACAGCGACCGCTGCGGCGTCCAGCGCAAGCCGGATCAGGCCTGCCCCGAGCCCACCCCGGAGCAGTCGGACACGAACTTCATCAAGCGGATCGTCGCCGGCCCCGGCGACCGACTCCGGATCGAGAACGGCCATCCGATCGTCAACGGGGTGCCCGCCGAGGAGGACTTCACGAGGGCGTGTGCGGGTGGCGGCGCGTGCGATCTCCCCACGGAGATCACCATTCCACCCGACCATTACTTCATGATGGGCGACAACCGTGGCGCGAGCCAGGACAGCCGGTTCTGGGGGCCGGTCCCGCGGGACTGGATCATCGGCGAGGCGTTCGCGACCTACTGGCCCCCGCAGAAGATCGGGCCGCTCTAGGACCGCGCGCCTGTTCCGCTTCGACGGCTCACTCGGCGCCCGGTGGGTGGCCGGCGCCGACGAGGCGGGGCGCGGATCGCTTGCCGGCCCGCTGGTCGCGGCCGCTGTGCTGTTCGACTACGACGCGCTCGGCCGGCGGGAGCGGCGCGACCTGGCCGGCCTCGACGACTCGAAGCTGAAGAGCCCCGAGGAGCGCGAGGAGCTCTATCCACGCGTGATGCACGCGGCCTCCCGCGTCGCCGTGACCGCGCGCTGCGCCAGCGGGATCGACGCTCGGGGACTCCACGTCACCAACCTGGCGGCGCTGGGGGACTGTCTCGAGCGCGTCGCTGTCGACGGCGCTGCCTGCCTTGTGGACGGCTTTCCGCTCCCCGAGTGCGCGGTCGAGCACACCCCGGTGGTCGACGGCGACGCTCGGAGCGCCGCGATTGCGGCGGCGTCGGTGGTGGCGAAGGTGACCAGGGACCGCTACATGCGCCGTGCGGACGGCGTCTACCCGGGTTGGTCGTTCGCGGAGAACGTCGGCTACTCCACCCCTGAGCACAGGGCGAAGATCGCAGAGCTCGGGATCTCGGTCCTGCACCGCCGCTCGTTCCAGTCGATTGCCTACACGGAGCTGGAGCTGGAGCTCGGGCAGTCCGCGGGCTAGGAGCGCGGCGCTAGAACGCCCCTCTCAGGTGCTCGAACGCGGCAAGCCGCCCGCACGCGTCGACGCGCACGCCGACCACGTCGAAGCGCAGGACCCCGAACCGGGGCGGCCGCTCGGCCTGCGCCAGCCACGCCGTGGCGAGGCGGCGGAGCCTGCGCCGCTTTCGGGGCCCGACGGCGAGCGCCGGGCGCTCCGGCCCGGCGCTCGAGCTCGTGCGACCCGCCTTGACCTCGACGAACACCAGCGCGTCGCCGTCGAGGGCGATCAGGTCGATCTCGCCGACCACCTCGGCCATGCGGATGCGGACGTTTCGCCCCAGGATCGAGAAGCCCGCGGCGGCGAGCCGTGAGGCGGCCAGCCGCTCGGCGGAGCGGCCGAGCTGCTGGCGGGCGACGGTCACCGTCCGAACCTAGGCTTCAGCGGCGCACGCGTGGCGCGCGGCTCGAAACGAAGCCGCAACGTTTGCGCGCCACCGGTACGCGACGCGCTCCTAGCCTGGCGCCGTGCTCGCCGTGGCCCGCACCTTTACCCTGCTCGGGATCGCCGCGCACGAGGTCCACGTCGAGGTCGACGTGCACGGCGGCCTTCCGGCGTTCTCCCTTGTCGGCCTTCCCGACACCGCGGTCCGCGAGTCGCGCGAGCGGGTGCGGGCGGCGGTCTCCAACTCCGGGTTCGAGTTCCCGCTGCGGCGGATCACGGCCAGTCTCGCACCGGCCGACCTGCGCAAGTCCGGGCCCGGATTCGACCTCGCCATCGCCGCGGCGCTGCTCGCCGCCTCGGGCCAGCTCAGCGGCGAGGTGCTGGGCCGCTACTGGCTCGCGGGTGAGCTCGCGCTCGACGGGTCGATCCGCCCCGTGGCGGGGGTGCTGGCGATGGCCGAGGAGGCCCGGCGCCGGGGCGCCGCGGGCATCGCGATCGCCGCGGACAACGCTCTCGAGGCCGCCCTGGTCGAGGGCCTGGCCGTCGTCCCGCTGCGAAGCCTGCGACAGCTCGCCGCGCTGGGGCGCGGCGAGCTCGCGCCGCTCCAGCGCTCCGGCCTCCGGGGCCCCGGCGCCAACGGTACCCACCCTGACCTCCCCGACCTGTCCGATCTGCGCGGCCAGCCGTACCTGCGGCGAGCGCTCGAGGTCGCGGCCGCCGGAGGCCACAGCCTGCTCGTCGTCGGGCCGCCGGGAGCGGGCAAGTCGCTCGCCGCGCGCCGGCTGCCGTCGCTGTTTCCGCCCCTGAGCCGCTCCGACGCGATCGAGGTGACCCGGATCGCGAGCATCTGCGGTCGCCCCCCGCCTCCGGGGAGGCTCGCGGAGCGGCCCTTCCGAGCTCCCCATCACACGATCTCGCCCGCCGGCCTCGTCGGGGGCGGGAGCCCGCCCCGCCCCGGCGAGGTGACGGTGGCCCACGGAGGGGTGCTGTTCCTCGACGAGCTTGCGGAGTTCTCGCGCCAGGCGCTGGAGGCGCTGCGCCAGCCTCTGGAGGAGGGCCGGATCACGGTCACCAGGGCGCGGCACACGATCGAGCTTCCCTGCCGCTTCACGCTCGTGGCCGCGTCGAACCCCTGCCCCTGCGGGCGAGGCGAGGCCGCGCGGGAGTGCTGCTGCCCCGAGCCCTCCGTTCGCCGCTACAGGGCGAAGCTGAGCGGCGCGCTCACGGATCGCATCGACATCTCGCTGCGCGTCGATCAGCCCTCGGCCGAGGCTCTGCGGTCAGGCCCCGGTGAGCGCTCGGCGGCGGTGCGCGAGCGCGTCGTCGCGGCACGCGAGCGCCAGGCGACCCGCCTCGGGCCCGGCCGCTGCAACGCCGACATGGGCCCGGGGGAGGCTCGCCGCGCGTGCCGACTCGGCGCGGAGGCCGATGACCTGCTGGACCGCAGCCACGCGCAGCTCGGACTCAGCGGCCGCGGCTACGAGCGGGTGCTCAGGGTGGCGCGGACGCTCGCCGACCTCGCGGACAGCGATCGGGTCCTCGTCGACCACGTCGGCGAGGCGCTGACGCTGCGGCGGCGGGCGGCGTTCGCCTGATGCAGGCGTGCGAGGCGTGCCTGCGGCGCGCGCTCCTGCTCGGCCGCCTCGCGCCCCACATAGAGCGTGTGGCGACGGGCGAGGTGGGCCGGCGCTCGCCGGAACTGCTCGCCCTCGACGACGAGCCGCTGGCGCAAGCCGTGGGCGGGCGCCGCGCCGGCGAGATCCTCACGGAGCTTCGGGCGGCCGACCCGGCCGGGCTGCGCCGGCTCGCCAGCGATGTCGGGTGCTGGGTCCTGTGCCGCCACGATCCCGACTACCCTCCGCAGCTGCTCGATCACGGCGCCCAGGCTCCCGCGACCCTGTTCGGGCGCGGTCCGGCCGCGGCGCTCGAGGGCCTCGAGCCGGAGGCCCTCGTCACCGTGGTGGGCGCGCGCCGCGCGGGCGTCTACGGCCTCGCGGTCGCCGAGGAGCTGTGCCGGATGCTCGCCAGGGCGGGGATGGTCATCGTCAGCGGCCTCGCCAACGGGATCGACTCCCGAGCCCACAAGGGCGCGCTCGACGGCGGCGGAACGACGATCGCCGTGCTGGGCGGCGGGGTCGACCTCCCGTACCCGCGCCGGCAGGCCGGGCTGTACGGGCGCATCCTGGAAGAGGGCGGGGCGGTGCTCTCCGAGCTCCCGCCCGGCGCCGCCTCCTTCCGCTGGAGCTTCCCGGCCCGCAACAGGATCATGGCCGCACTCGCCGGGATGACCGTCGTTGTCGAGGCGGCGGAGCGGTCCGGGTCCCTGATCACCGCCGGGATGGCGCTCGACCTCGGTCGCACGGTCGGGGCGGTGCCCGGTCCGGTCAACGCGTGGATGTCCACCGGCACCAACCAGCTGCTCGTCGACGGTGCCGTCCCGGTACGCGACGCTCAGGACGTGCTCGATCGCCTGCTCGGCGCCGGCCGCCGAAGCGTGCGCGAGCTCGGCCCGGACCTCGACCCCGAGCTGCTCGCGGTGCTCGAGCGCGTGGAGGGCGGGAACGCGACGTGCGATGCGGTCGCGAGCGCCTCGGCGGCCCCGCCCCACGTCGTGGCGGCGGCGCTGGCCCGCCTCGAGCTGCTCGGTTACCTGGCCAGCGACCATACGGGCCGCTACTCGCGCACCGCGCTCGCGGCACCGGCCGGCCGCGAGCGCGGACTACCCTCCACCTCATGGGCGAGGAGGTCACCCGTCGATGACGCCTGACGAGCGGCGCATACCGACCGTGATCTCGATCGCCGGCTCGGACTCCGGCGGGGGGGCAGGGATCCAGGCCGACCTGAAGGCGTTCGCGCGCTGCGGCGTGCACGGGATGACCGCGGTCACCGCGCTGACCGCGCAGAGCACGGTGGGGGTGGACTCCGTGCACCAGGTCCCGCCCCAGATGGTCGTCGACCAGGTGCGGGTCGTGGCCGAGGACATCGGGATCGACGCTGTGAAGACGGGGATGCTCGGCGACGCGGAGACGATCGACGCCGTCGTCGAGGCTCTCGGCTACGCGGGGGATGCACCGGTGGTGGTCGATCCCGTCCTGGTTGCCGAGAGCGGCGCCGTGCTTCTGGACCCGGGCGCGCGCTCGGCGCTCGTCGAGCGCCTGCTTCCGCACGCCACCGTGGCGACGCCAAACCTGCTCGAGGCGCGCGAGCTGTCGGGGCTCGGAGAGGGGCCCTCGCAGGAGGAGCTCGCCCGCGCGGTGCAGGCGCTCGGCCCGCGGGCGGTCGTCGTCACCGGCGGCCACGCCGAGGACGGCGTCGACGTGCTGTTCGACGGCGGTGGGGGGGAGGTGGTTCGGATCGAGGGGCCGCGCCACCCGGGCGGCGCCTCGCACGGATCGGGCTGCACCCACTCGTCGTCGCTGGCGGCATTCCTCGCGCGCGGCGAGGGCCTCGAGGGCGCGGCGCGGCGCGCGAGGCAGGTCACCTCGGAGGCGGTGGGCGCCGGCCTGCACGAGATCGGTGCCGGCTCCGGGCCGGTCGACGTGCTCGGGATCGCGGATCGCCCGGGCGACGGCTAACGCGCGTTCGGCCCCCATTTCGGGCCACCCGCCCGCTGCCATAATCAGCTCGATGAAGCTGCTCCGCCTCAAGCCCGGGCACGGCGACGTCCTGCTCGCCGAAGGCGACCCGGAGGTGGCCGAGGACGAGGAGCGGCTGATCGAGGAGTTCAGGCGCCAGCTCGATCGGGGAATGTGGGCCGCCGTTCCGAGCCCCGAGCAGGGTGGGCGACGGGAGGCGACGATGGTCCGCGACTTCTCCGAGGTGCCTCGCGACGCCGCGCGGGTGATCTTCTTCCCGCCGGCGGCCGGAGGCTGAGTGGCGAGTTCGGTGCGGCTCCTGGCGAGGATGCATGCGCGACGCGCGCGACGCGAGCGCGAGCGGCCGAGCCCGGCTCACCGCTGGGACCCGGGGCGCGAGCTGCGCGCCGAGCGACGGGCGCGCGAGCTGATGAGGACGGTCGTCTCGCCCGAGGAGTACGAGATGTATGTGGAGTTCGGGTTCATCCGGATCCTCCGCCCCGCGCCCGACCTCCAGGGTGCCGCTTACGGGTACCTGATCTACCCGCACCGCCCGATCGTCGCCTACGACGCCGAAACGGGCGAGCTGCTCAGCGAGTACTGCGTGCGGTTCCTGGACGGGAGCGAGCCGGCGCTCGGCGAGCGCCTGCCGGCCGCCGACGACGTGCTCGCCAAGTGGATGGCGCTTCACGGCGACGAGCGGGCCCTGATCACCGACGCGAACATGCACCTGCCGGGAAGGCAGCTCGCCCCGGCGCACGTGCGGCGCGACCTGCGCCGCCTCGAGGCGTGGGAGGCGCGACCATGAGCGAGCCGCGACCACGCAGCAGCGCGGTGTTCGACGGTCCCGAGCGCGCGCCCGCCCGTGCCTACATGAAGGGGATCGGCTTCGACGAGGACGCGCTCAGTCGTCCCACCGTCGGGATCGCGAACACGTGGATAGAGGCGATGCCCTGCAACTTCCACCTCCGCGGGCTGGCGGAGCGGGTCAAGCAGGGCGTGCGGGCGGCGGGCGGGACCCCGCTCGAGTTCAACACGATCGCGATCTCGGACGGGATCACGATGGGCACCGAGGGGATGAAGACCTCGCTGGTCAGCCGCGAGGTGATCGCGGACTCGATCGAGCTCACCGCGCGCGGCTACCAGTTCGACGCGCTCGTCCTGCTCTCGGGTTGCGACAAGACGATCCCCGGCTGCGTAATGGCGATGGCGCGGCTCGACGTTCCCGCGGTGATGCTGTACGGGGGCTCGATCATGCCCGGTCGCTGGCGCGGCAAGGACGTGACGATCCAGGACGTCTTCGAGGCTGTTGGCGCCCACGCCGCGGGCACCATGAGCGACGCGGACCTGCACGAGCTCGAGGGCTGCGCAAGCCCTGGCGCGGGCGCGTGCGGTGGGCAGTACACAGCCAACACGATGGCCTGCACGTTCGAGGTCATGGGCGCCTCGCCGATGGGCTCGGCGATGGTCCCGGCGATGGACGGCTCCAAGGGCGACGTGGCCGAGGAGGTGGGGCGCCTCGCGATGCAGGTGCTCGAGGCAGACCGGCGACCGAGCCAGATCATCACCGCGGAGTCGATCGAGAACGGAATCGCCGTCGCCTGCCTGTCGGGCGGCTCGACCAACGTCGTGCTCCACATGCTCGCCGTCGCCCGCGAAGCGGGCATCGAGCTTAGCATCGACGACTTCGATCGCATCTCGGAGCGAACCCCGCTGCTGGCCGACCTCAAGCCCGGTGGACGGTTCGTTGCCGTGGACCTGTACAGAGCCGGCGGCGTCGGGCTCCTGGCCAAGCGACTCGC